>Ga0272446_1001455_pt1 | contig 34411 bp, 36 predicted proteins | sample YNPCB0061_FD_194587 | JGI IMG/M metagenome (GOLD analysis project Ga0272446, IMG submission 194587) | Hot spring microbial mat communities from Yellowstone National Park, WY, United States - YNP-CB-006-1 | ecosystem: Environmental > Aquatic > Thermal springs > Hot (42-90C) > Sediment | place...
CGACGCTACCGTATCAAAGGTAGCCTTGGGAGAAGGACAAACGTCCTTGGGGGTATTGACCCAGGATTTTGACGGCGATGCCCAGGAAGAGCAGGTGGTAGCATACACCGCCACAGCTAAAACCGAAGGACCTATTTCCATAGCCTATATAGATTTTGATGAACATTCCGGGGGGTATAAAATAGTATGGACCGCCCCTACCCTTGTTACAAAGGCAAAAACCCTCAGTATGTACACCAAGGATCTCTTAGGGGATCGGAGTATTTGCCTTATCGTTTCAGGGCTCAATAGCCAGGGCGAACAGACCATGACGGTTTTCCAAAAAATCCCACCCCCTGCCGGAGAAATCGGAACCAACGCCCCCGCTTCAGCGCCCTTTAGAAAAATCGCGGAGTTGAAAATCGACGGGTCCATCGTTATTCATGAAGCCGACCGGTCCCAGGCGTACCAGGTTGGTCAGGCGGCGGGGTCTAGTTTTTCTATCTCCACGTACGGCCGGGATTACGAATCCACCAATATTCTCGATCAAATCGAAGTAACCTATACCTTCGATCCAAAAACCGGAAAATACGAACGGGTCGGAACGGCCCGTATCCCGGGAACCCAGATCGAACAGAGAAAAGTACGGGAATTGTTGGATGGGAGCCCCGATAAATTCGAACTATTTATAGAAGGACTCTGGTACTACGTGGACGCCGACGGCAACGTCAAAAACCAACAGTACATCTATTTTGACCCGAGAAAGCGGGAAATTATCTTTTATATCGACAATACGCAGGAAGTCTTTTCATGGGAACATTCCAGCGCGACCCGATATGGAATCTATATATCCAGCCAAAATGTATCCGTCACCACCCTCCGGCGACTGTTGGATATCGAACTGGATTCCATCAATAGTATCCGCGTTAAAATATTCGAGGATATAAATTTAAAAATTGGGATAGAAGGGCGTTGGGATGGTACGTACCGTAAATTAACCCTGGATAGTAAGCCGACGGCGACCAAGGGGAAACAAAATGCCTGGATTAACCAAACCTACGGGGGCGCCATTGGAACCTTGCGATTTTTTGATGACGGCACCTTTACCCTCGTGACCCCCGCAGAAACGAAACAGGGTAAATACGCGTTCTATAGCGACGAAGGGGTGAACCTTTTAGAACTGCGGTACCTGGGTGGTACAAAGAGTATGCGGGAAACGTATCAGGTTCGAACGCAAAAAAACGATTCCAGCGCCAGTATGATTTTAACGAAGGTAAACTTAACCACCAAGGGGCTTCAAAATCTCCAAGAGGGGGATATGGAACTCAAGCCCTTGCCCGATGCTTCCAAGGTCAACTAAAGGGGAAAGGCTTCAAACCCCGCGTCCTTTAGCTTCATAATCATACCATCCGCGTCCTTTCCCGGATCGACGGTGACGGCCCAAAACGATTCCCCATGTACGGTACGGCGACCTATCTTTCCAGAAAAGCCCTTAGCTTTTAACCGTTTTACCAGGTCCTGGGCGTTTTCTTCCTGTCGAAAAAGGCCAATCTGTAGGGTCCCAGCTTCGCCGCCCCCGGTCGATGCGGGAGGGGCTGTGGAAATGCGGGTATCAGATGGGAGGGAAGCGCTGTTGGGAGCCCCCAGGGAAACCTGTACCGGCGGAAGGGTCGAACGCCCCGGAAGCAGGAGCCAAAAGGGGGTGCGGGCCAAGTGGGGAGTGGTTTGGACGGTATCGTTGGGGGTTTCCGCCGTGGCGATTTGGGCTTCCAGGCTACCTCCGTGGTCCTGCCAAAGGCGGGAACGGTACCGGGAATCCCCCGTAATTTTCCAGAGTAAAAAGAGGGTCGTGGGCCGCAGGTCCGCAAATTCCCCCTGGTCAGCCAGGGTTCGCAGGGGCTCCATATTCGCCTTTTCTGGGTTAGCCGCTTCGATTACCGCTCCCAAGTAACGGGCCCGTTGGATAGAACTTCCATCCTGACCCGTCAAAAGAACGGTTTTTACGTCCGCCTCCGCCTTTTCCCATTCCCCCATGGCGATAAGACAAACGGCCGCCGAAAGGAGGGCCCCGTCGTCCCGACTTCCCCTTTGGGTAAAGGCACCGTCGGTCCAAAGGGCGGCCCCTTGGCTGTAATCCCCCGCCAGGGTGTATAAACGGGCCAGTTGGACCAGCAGGTCGTGGCGGTCCGTATCCTTTAGGTCCCCCTTCTTTAACTCCCCCTCTAGGCGAGCCACTTCGTCGCTTAACCTAAGGCCCTGGGCATCCTGGGTTTTCTGTTCCGTCTTTTTTGTCTCCTGGGCGCCCGAAGACGGGGAAACCAGGAGGAACAGGATAGGGAAGCTAAAACAAACGAGGAGTTTAGTCCACCCCATAGGTTCCATCGTCCATCGGTTTTCGGCCCTTTTTAGCCAGGGCCCGGTCGGTTTTATCCCGCCGCAAGAGGCGGCCCCGAACCACAAAGGGAAGGGCGACTAAAAACCCCAGGGCGACGGAGACAAAAACGGTCATAAACACGGGAACCCTTTTTAGGGCCGTGAATCCAAAGGAAATATCGCTGGTATTTTCTAAGTTAAAACCGATGAAGGCGATAAAAATACCAAAGGCCGCCAGAAAGGCGATAAAACGAACTACCATACGGAAAAATCCTTTGCCCGAAAGGTATTGCCCCTCAGGGAACCCAGGGTTAGGCTCCCAAAGGAAGCGATGGAGGACACGGAACCGGGAAAGACGACCATCTCATCCCGTTCGGTCCGCCCTAATAATTCATCGGCATTTTTCCGGGAAATACCCTCCACTAAAACCGTAACCCGCTGACCTATTCTCGCCCTCAACAATTCCCGGGTGTGCTGTTTTTGAAGCTCAATGACCCGGCCCAGGCGTTGACGTTTAAGGTCCTCGGGGATCCGGTCGGGGAGGCTGTACGCCACCGTGCCTTCCCGGGGGTTGTAATGGTACATGTACGAATACTGGTACCGTACCCGGTCCATCAGATCCAAGGTTAGATCCACGTCTTCCTCCGTTTCGCCGGGGAAGCCGATCAGGATATCCGTGGAGAGGGAAAGATCCGGCAGGGCAGAGCGGATCCGGTCCACCAGGTCCAGGTAGCCCTGCCGGGTATAGCGGCGGTTCATGGCCTGGAGTATCCGGTCGGAACCGTGTTGAACCGGCAGATGGAGGTGCCGACAGAGGACCGGATGATCCCGCATAACCTGTATCAAGCGGGGAGAAAAATCCTTGGGATGGCTGGAGAGAAAACGGACCCACCGGATGGGCCCCCCTTCCACCTCCCGGGCTACCAGTTCCAGCAAGCGGGGAAAATCGATGCTCTCCGGGTACTCCAGTTCACCGGACCATCGGTAGGAATTGACGTTTTGGCCCAGCAGGGTGATTTCCCGAACCCCCGATTGGGCCAATTTTTGTATTTCCTCAAAAATTGAACGGGGGGATCGGGAAACCTCCCGGCCCCGGACGTAGGGGACGATGCAGTAGGTACAAAAGTTATCACAGCCGTGCATGATGGGGACAAAGCTTCGAAACTGGCCCTCCTCCAGGTGGGAGGAGGAAAAAGAGAAGATCGGAGTCTCGTCCGTGGGAACGTAGGGCCGCCCCCGCTCTACCGCGTCTAGGATGAGGGGGAAGGTGGACCGGGCGGCGGTACCCATGACGTAATCCACGGCGCCGTATTTTTCCTTAATGGTATCCCCCAGCCGCTGGGCCATACAACCGGCCAGAATGAGGGTAAAGGCCCGCTCTTTTTTTTGAGCCTGGTACTGGGCTAGACGCCCAAACACGCGCTTTTCCGCGGTGGCCCGGACCGAGCAGGTGTTGAGGAGTACCAGATCCGCCGTTTCCGCCGAAGGCGCCCCCGTCCAACCCCGCTCCTGGAGCACCAAGGCCAGGGCCGCCGATTCGGCCACGTTCATCTGGCATCCGTAGGTTTCAAAGAAATACGTCACGCGCGGCTCTTTAATCCCCTAACGAATTTAAAGGCATTCCAAATGCCCACACCGAAGAGGCCCACCGTGGCGATTCCTAAAAAAGTACCCGCCAAATGGGAAAAAATGCCAATTTTAGAGAGGATGGTAAGCCCCCCCGCCGCGGCGGCGATGAACCCCGCCCGTTTATCCGCCGGGTCGTGGGAAGAAAGGGCTCCCAAGCCCACAAGGCCCACCACCGCACCGGCCACAACGCCGATTATTGAAGGAAGCCCTCCTAAAATTACCAGACCAATGCCCCCGGCGATGCCGCCCACCGCGGCAACTCCCTGCTTCGCTAAAACGCTCGTGGGAACCATATCGTTCATAACCTACTCCTTAGGGCGCCGGACCGTACTCGGCGTACGCGAAGGCGCTGTGATTGTGGATGCTCTCAAAGTTTTCCGCCTCCACGGAGAAGCGCGGAAACCGTTGGAGGTCCTTAATTCCAATATACACATCCCGAACTAAATCTTCAACAAACTTAGGGTTGTCGTAGGCCTGCTCGGTGACAAATTTTTCATCTTCCCGCTTTAAAAGCGTATAAACAGGGCTGGATGCGGATTTTTCAACGATACTGATAAGGTCTTCGATCCAGAAAAAGGGGCCCAACTCGACCTTAACGGTAACCACCCCCCGCTGGTTGTGGGCCCCCCGGTCGCTGATGGCCTTGGAACAGGGACAGACGGTGGTCACGGGAACGGTCACCGAAACGGTAAAATGGTGGGATTGGGAGTTTACCATACCCTCGTAGCGGCAATCGTAGGCCATGACACCCCCCAAATGGGAAACCGGGGCCTCTTTTTCGATAAAGTAGGGAAAGGCGATGGACCCAAAGGCCGATTCGGCGTCCAGATCCGACCGAATTTCCGAGAGCATCCGGAGAAACCGGGGCATGGAAAGGTCGTCGCTGTGCCTCTGCAGGGCCTCGATAAACCGGCTCATGTGGGTACCCTTAAAGTGCCGCGGCAGGTCCACGGAGAGATCCACGGTACTGGTGGTGTACTGGACACCTTTGGCCCGGTCCAACACCCGGATGGGGTACCGGACACCCTTGATACCCACCTTGTGCAGGGGGACGTCCCGGTGGTCCTCCTGGTTCTGGACGTCGATCACCGGGGGGCCATCCGGTTTTCCGCCGCCTGGACCACGTTTTGCAGGAGCATGGCGATGGTCATGGGGCCTACCCCCCCGGGCACCGGGGTTATGTAGGAGGCCACCGAGGCTACGGCGTCAAAGTCCACGTCCCCCACCAGGCGATACCCCCTTTTGGCGGTCCGGTCTTCCAAGCGATTGACCCCCACGTCGATCACCACGGCCCCATTTTTAACCATATCGGCGCTTACGAGGCCCGGTTTTCCAGCCGCAGCGATCAGAATATCCGCGCGCCGGGTGTGTTCAGCCAGGTCCCGGGTACCCGTATGGCAGACGGTGACGGTAGCGTTGACGGAACGGCGGGTAAACAGGTTGGCCAGGGGTTTGCCCACGATATTGGACCGCCCGATTATGACCACGTGGGCGCCGTTGGTGGGGATTTTCAGTTCCTGGAGAAGCACCAAAACCCCGTGGGGGGTGCAGGGCAAAAAACCCGGTCGGCCTATCACCAGATTTCCCACGGAAATGGGATGAAAACCGTCCACGTCCTTCTCCGGGTCTATGGCCATGATAACCCGGTCCTCATCGATATGTGAGGGTAAGGGTAGTTGTATCAGAATTCCGTGAACCAGGGGATCCCGGTTGAGGGTATCGATCAGGGAAAGGAGCTGGGCTTCCGACGTATCCCCGTCCAGGCGGATATCCCGGCTGGCCATCCCCGCTTCGGCGAGGGCCCTCTCTTTAGCCGTTACGTAGGAAACGCTGGCCCCGTCGGTTCCCACCAGGATAACCGCCAAGCAGGGCTGGACGCCCCCCCGTTCCACCAGGGCCTGGGTACGGCGGGCCGCGTCTTCACGGACCCTTTGGGCTACGGCTTTTCCGTCTATTATAATAGCTGACATGGCAATTCCCCCGGTAACCTTAATCTTAGTCGTTTGTTGTGCTACGTTGTGGTAGTTTATAGGGTATCACAGGGGCCGAACTCGGCTCAAGGGATTCCACCGACAAGGGGGGGGAGCGGACGTTGCAAGGGTCCGGCCTTTCGGGTATAAGTACCCTTAGGTACTTTAGCATGGAGCGTAACAATGACATATAGAAATATACGGCCAATCCTTTCGATTTTTTTCACCCTTAGCTTTTTGGCCCTTTCTTCCAGAGCCCTGGTCGCCCAAACGACGGACCAAAAGCCCCCTGCGGCTCCGGAGGCCCCCCAGGAAGGGTCGGGGGCCGGCGATGGCGGTACCGCGGGGAGCGGCAACGGAGGGACCGGCGGCGGGGCGCCCATCCAATCCGACTGGAGCGGCGTTCGGCCCTCGCTGTACAACAAGGGGGACCAGACCTTCGTCATCTCCCTGGGAACCATTATCCCCACGGTCTTTTTCGGTTCCTCGGGGACCTTCTCCAGCAACCTGAACGTCGGGGGAACGGGGTATTTAAACTACAATTATTTTATCAATTCCAACGTATCCCTGGGCGGGGAAGTGGGGGGCATGTTCGCCGGGACCCTGGGAAAGAATATGCTCTATATGATCCCCTTCGGCTTCCGGGCTACCTACCAGTTTATCGCCGGCCGTTTTGAGTTCCCCCTTTCCCTAACGGTGGGGGCGGCGTCGGAGGGGTACCTGAACGAGGGGTATTTTGGCCTCTTTTTAAAGCCCTCCGCGGCGGTATACTGGCGCTTTTCCCCCGAATGGTCCTTTGGCCTTAGCACCGGATGGTGGTGGGTTCCCCAGTGGCTCAGCGATTCTTCCCAGAACACCTACGGCAATTTTCTGGACATTAGCCTCGCCGCCCGGTATCACTTTTAATGGAGTTCCTATCAATGAAACAGCCAAACCTTTGGCCCCCCCGGGGCCGTTTCGCCAGCCCTTCCCTGGCCTTCCTCATCGCTGCGGTCCTTACGGCCGCCGCCCTGTTTGCCTCCTGCTCCCAGAGCCCCCTCTTCTTCGACATTTCCAAAGAGGTGGCCCCCAAAGACCCGATTATCCCGGGGAGCCCCTCTAAAATGGTCTTGTTCACGGTAACGAACCGTCTGTACATCGCCAACGGCAATATTTGGAGCTACGATGGAGCGTCTTGGACCAGGGCGGCCCAGCCCTCGGGGACCGTCCGGGACCTGGCGGCCACCACCGGGATCGGGACTACGTTCCTGTACGCCCTGACGGTGGACGGGACCAGCAGTACCACCACCCGGCTCTGGAAAACCACCGACGGTACAACCTGGGACGAGGTGACCAAGGATTCCTTTTACGACTTTATCGACAGCATCTACGGGGCTAAAGACACCCTGTTCATGGGGGCCCACCACACCGGGTCCACGGATACCTACGGAATTTTCTACGATAACGGCGGCGCCTTAGAGTCGGTTAAAACGGGCCTCGGCTCCGGGGGCGCCCTGGTGGGGGCGGTATGGGATGGGACAAACTACTACATGGCTACCGCCAGCCTTGGAATTTTCTGCGACACTACCGTGGGCGCATTAACTAACGCCACCGCGATCTCCGGGACCACCCCATCAAACTATTCGCTGAACGGGCTTATCGCCCTGACTGGACAAATCGTGGCGGTGGGGCGGCACAACTCCAACGGGGGATACCTGATTGCGGGAACCTCGGCGGGGTTTACCACCTACATTAGCGGCAACAGCTACAAGTTCGACGGCGCCCTGGCGTTAGCGACGTACGGGGCCAACCAGCTCCTGCTGTTGGGCGGCAGTAGCGGGATCTACTCCAACGGGTACATGGAAATTGTGCTTTCCGGTGGGATGGTGGGAAGCGCCCCGAGCCTCCAATCCCCGGGGAACGGGAGCCCCACCACGGTGACCGACAACGCCAAGTACGCCGCGTCGTTGGGTAAAAAGCTGGTGAACCAGCTGTTCCAGTCTCCTCTACCCGACGGAACCCTCTTCGCGTCCACCAACCTCTACGGTCTGTGGGCCTACCGAAACAACGAATGGAACGCCCAGGACTAGGGATGGCCCGGCTTGGCGGATCTTTTTGACGATTCCGCCCGACTGGAGGCGGAGACCTCGGGGCCCCTGGCGGACCGTCTGCGGCCCCGAACCCTGGACGAGGTGGTCGGACAGGACCATATCGTGGGACCGGGACGGCTGTTGCGCCGGTCCATCCAGGCGGATCGTCTTTCTTCGGTAATTTTTTACGGTCCCCCGGGGACGGGCAAAACGAGCCTGGCCCGGGTGATAGCCCGGAGCACCCGGAGCGCCTTCGAAAGCCTCAACGCGGTGTTGACGGGGGTCAAGGACGTCCGGGAAGCGGTGGAACGGGCGGAACAACGGCGGAAGCTCCACGGCCAACGGACCATCCTTTTTGTGGACGAGGTTCACCGGTGGAACCGGGCCCAACAGGACGCCCTCCTGCCCTGGGTGGAGAACGGGACGGTCATCCTGATCGGGGCCACCACGGAAAATCCCTTTTTCGAGGTAAACCGGGCGTTGGTAAGCCGGAGCCGCATCTTCCAGCTTAAGGCCCTTACGGCGGAGGACCTGATGGAGACCGCCCGCCGGGCCCTGGCGGATAAGGAGCGGGGCTACGGCCGCTGGGATGTCCGCTTCGAAGCGGGGGCCCTGGAGCACCTGGTACAGGTGGCCGCCGGGGACGCCCGGAGCCTTTTAAACGCCCTGGAACTGGCGGTGGAAACCACGCCCCCCCGCTGGCCCCCCGAAGAGGGCGCCGAGATTCGGGTTTCGTTTCAGGCCGCCGAAGAGAGCATCCAAAAGAGGGCGGTCCTCTACGACCGGGACGGGGATTATCACTTTGACACCATCAGCGCCTTTATCAAAAGCCTCCGGGGGAGCGACCCCGACGGGTCCCTCTACTGGCTGGCCAAAATGGTCCGCTCGGGGGAGGACCCGTCGTTCATATTCAGAAGAATGATCATTCTGGCCTCCGAGGACGTGGGTTTGGCGGATCCCCGGGCGATCACCGTGGTAACCTCCTGCGCCGAAGCCTTTGACCGGATCGGCTTTCCGGAGGGAAACTTTCCCCTGGCCCAGGCGGCCCTGTACCTGGCCACGGCCCCCAAGTCCAACTCCGCCCTGGCCTTTTTCGACGCCCTTAAGGCGGTGGAGGCGGAGGATGCGGAGGTGCCCAACCATCTGCGGGATCCAAGCCGGGACAAGGAGGGGTTTGGTCACGGGGAAGGGTACCAGTACCCCCACGTGTACCGGGAACACTGGACCGCCCAGCAGTATCTACCCTGGGCCCTCAGGGGACGCACCTTCTACACCCCCTCGGAAATCGGCTACGAGGGTCAGCTCCGCCAACAAATACTTCAACGAAAGGAACTGCAAACCGCCCTGCTTCTGCAGGAGACTGCCCAGGATGGGGAACTGCTCAGCTGGTCGGCCCAAGCCAAGGGCCGGGAGGGGTGGTACAAGCGGCTGGAATCGAACCGGAGCGCCCTGCTGTTGGCGGACCGGGAGGCCCTCTTCCAGTCTACGGCCATCCAACGGCACCACCGGATATTGATCCTTGGGGGGGACGATGGGCTCCTCCTCTGGGAGGCCCTGCGTCGGGTCCCCGAAGGGCTGGCGGCCCTGACGGTGGGGTCCGGGGGGGCGAAGGAAACCCTGGAACAACTGGCGGAAACCCTGGACCCGGTGGAACGCCCCCGGATCGCCCTGATTCCGCCGACCCGCCCCTCCTTTCCCCTGCCGGACCGTCAAGAGGCGGCCGAGTTTTTCCAATGCGACCGCTTCGAGCTCCTGATGGCTCGTAACCCCTGGCGCCGGGGGACCGCGGGGCTTAGGGAATTCGCTACCTTCGCCCAAGGGGCTCGGGATCTCCTGGTGGGTGGTGGGGCCGTATCCCTTTTAGTCAACCCTCCCCTCTATGGCCAACGGATCTCCGCCCTGTTAGGGGACGAAAGGGGGGCGGAAACCCTCTCTGGGGAGCTGGCGGAGCTGGAGAGCGACTTTTTCAAGCCCCCCCTGCGGGACGGGCGGAAGGCCCCCGAGGATAATCAGGGGAATGAACGCCCCTGGACCTGGGAAGGCGGGGACCTGGAAACCGCCTTCCAGAGGGAGGGCTATTCGGTCCGAACCGAAACCCTGGACCGGCAGGAGTACCGGCTCCTGACGAAGGCCGATCTTACCCCCTGGTTTGATCCAGGGCGCTCCCCCTGGGCCCAGGCCCTCGTACAAGGACTGGGGGAAGAGAAGATGAACCAACTCCGGGTACTGCTTGAACAGAAGGCCCAGCGGGGACCCATCCTTTGGCGGTGGAAATCGGTACGGTTATATGCGGTTACGGTATAAATTTATTGGCATTTACATCCTTATTTTTACCAGCGTGGTTTCGGTGGTGGTTCTTTCCCTGGGAACCCTCTCACGGCTGGAAAAAATAAGCGCCTCCGTAAATTTAGGGGACACCCTTTTAAGCCAATCCCGCCGGGTACGGACCATCACCAAGGACGTGATGATTGGGGCCTTCGCCCCGGACACCTACGCCAACCTTAAGGACGACTGTGGGCTATTCGGGACGCGGGCCTTTTGGGAGAGGATCTGTATATCCGTATCCAAAGGTCCAGCGACAGCCAACTGATCGCCCTTTTTGACGAGGCCCGACAAACCTCCTACTACTTGGCCAACAGTTTTGAAAGTTGAGTCCCCTCTAAAAACCAATTGAGGCTGTACCGTAACTTAGGAAGTTATGGGACAGCTTCAACTAAAGGCCGAACTTCGAAAAGCCGGTATTTCCGATTATTCCATTTACCTGGACAAAAAAACCTACACCCTCTTTGCCTTCCAGTACCTGGCCGACGACGCGACGGACGCCGAACTGCCCCAGCTACCGGTGGTCAAAAAATGGTGGCACAGGATGAAAGACCTGATGGAAACCAACGCCGACGAATCGCCGGTAACCGATCCCCTGGAAGAAATGTTCCACATGGACTAGGAGCCTGTGGGACCCCATAGACCGGCCCCCTCGTCCGTTCCCCGGCGGACCGCCTGCCCCCAGCGGACCGCCTGCCCGCGGAAGCCCGCCCTACCGCCACCGTGAGGGGGTTACGCCGGTTTTCTTTTTAAAAAGGCGGCTAAAGTAAAAGGGGTCCTCGAAGCCCAGCCGAAACGCCGCCTCCTTAACCGTACAACGGTCTACCGCGAGCAGTTCCTTGGCCCTGTTAATTTTTAGCTGGATAAAGTATTGGTACGGGGTCATCCCGGTGTAGGCCTTAAAAACCTCGTAAAACCGGATTTGACTTACCCCCAATTTTTCCCCTATAACCTCCATGGAGATGTTCCCGTAAATGTGTTCGGCCATAATAAATTTGGATCGGCGCACCAGCAGGGCCTCGCCGCCCCCCCCCTCCCCCGCCTCGGGCTTTGCCAACAGGTGGGCCAGGATCCCCATAATCAGGGCCGCGCTTCGCATTTGGTACCGGGGCCGCTGTTCCCGAACCTCTTCAAACAGTTCCTCAAAAAGTTCCAGAAGCTTCTGGTCCAGCCCGGCGTTGAATAGGGGAAGGGCGGGGGAAATAAGGCCCGATTTTCGGAGGTTGTCCGCCCAGGCTCCCTTAAAGCCCACCCAGCGTTCGGTCCAGCCGGTTTCGACATCGGGACTGTAGGCATGCTGCAGACCGGGAAACACCAGGATCACCGACCCTTCGCCCAGGACGATGTCATCGATCCCCGAGGCCTTTAACCGTCCCTTCCCCTGGGTAATGTAGACCAGCTGGTATTCCTTTACCGTACGGCCCGTCGCCACGGCCCTATAGGCCTCCGGATGATCCCCCCCCATCGGCGGGTAGGGGCTATGGGGGGGCACCGCCGCGAAACCCGCGTCCACGCAGACCAACTGCCACTTTTCATCCTCGTCGCTATAGGTCAAGTAGGTGGCAAAATCCCGTTCTTCCATACCGTAATAATCCATCATTTTTACCAATTTTGTCCATGTACGAAGGAGAAGAACGGGATAATACTAGGAATACTATGAGTTTAGATTCTATCGTTACACTGTCCCGCCGCTACGGCGCGGACCCGGAATACGTAATCGCCGGCGGGGGGAACACCTCCTTTAAGGATGCCGACACCCTCTATATCAAGGGATCGGGAACCTCCTTGGCGGACATCCAGGCCGAGGGGTTTGTCAAAATGGATCGGAAACGGCTATCCGCCATTTGGGGCAAACAGTACCCCGCCGACCCGGAAGAACGGGAACGGCATGTCCTGGCGGACCTGATGGCCGCCCGACAAAAGGGGGAAGAACACAAGAGACCCAGCGTGGAAACCCTTCTTCACGACATGCTTCCCACCGCCTACGTGGTCCACACCCACCCGTCGGTGGTCAACGGTATCACCTGTTCCCGCCAGGGGTCCCAGGCGGCCCTTCGACTATTCGGCCCCCAGGTCCTGTGGATCCCCGCCACGAACCCCGGCTACATCCTATCCCGGGTGGTAAAGGACGCCTTGGAACGGCATAAACAAACCTACGGGGTAGAAGGCCGGATCATATTCCTCCAAAACCACGGGGTTTTTGTGGGAGCCGACACGGTCGAAGGGATCGATCAAACCTACAAAATGATTATGGACACCATAGGGAAGGAAATTCGCCGTCGCCCCGACATTACGGAAGTCCAGGACCGGTACGCCGATTCGGAAAAGGTCGCCGAAGAGTTGCGCCGCCTGGCCCAGGAATCCTTTTCCACCCCGGCGGTCCGCTTTTACCGGGACCGGGAAATAGGGACCCTTACCGCCAGCCGGGGAGCCTTCGCCCCCGTATCCTCTGCCTTCAGCCCCGACCACATCGTCTACGCCGGTAGCGACCCCCTCTTTGTGGAAAATCGCGCCGGGGAAGACCGAACCCAGGCCATCCGGATCGCCTGGGCCGACGCCGTAAAAAAAACCGGCCGGGCCCCCAAAATTGTGGCCCTCCAGGGTCTGGGCATCTTCGGCCTGGGAAATACCGAAAAGGCGGCCCGCCTAGCGGTGGAACTCTTTGTGGACGCCGCCAAGGTAGCCTGTTACACCGAAAGTTTTGGGGGACCCCAGTTTATGCCCCCCGATCAAATCGATTTTATCAACAATTGGGAAGTGGAACGGTACCGAGCCCAAGTCTCGGCGGGTAACGGAAAAACCTAAAGGAGGATACGAACCATGAAAACCTATCAGAACGATCAAAAGATCGCCCAAGCCTACGGAATCGCCCAGGAAGCCTACGCTACCGTGGGAGTCGACACGGAAGCGGCCATACAGCGGGCCCTCGCCATCCCCGTTTCTCTGCACTGCTGGCAGGGGGACGACGTGGTGGGCTTTGAGGGGGCCACGGAACTTTCCGGCGGCGGCATTTTGGCCACCGGGAACTACCCCGGCCGGGCCCGTAACGGCGCGGAACTTCGCTCGGACGCCGAATTTGCCTTTTCCCTTATCCCCGGAACCTCCCGGTTCAACCTCCACAGCCTCTACGCCGAGACGGGGAATAAAAAGGTCAGCCGGGACCAATTGGAACCGGAACATTTTAAAACCTGGATGGACTGGGCCAAACAAAAGAACATAGCCCTGGATTATAACCCCTCCTTTTTTTCCCACCCCCTGGCCGCCTCGGGGTACACCCTTTCCAGCCCCGATCCGGCGGTACGGAACTTTTGGATCCGCCACGGGAAATCCAGCCGACGCATCGCCAGCGCCCTCGGCGCCGCCCAGGGCCAGGGGGCGGTAAACAACCTATGGATCCCCGACGGGTCCAAGGACCTCCCCGCGGACCGAAGCGCCCCCCGGCTCCGGCTCCAAGAAGCCCTGGACGATATATTTTCTGAAACCTACGACCCCCGCACCCTGGTGGATACCGTGGAAAGCAAACTATTCGGCATCGGAAGCGAAGCCTACGTGGTCGGCTCCCACGAGTTTTACCTGGGCTACGCCATACAGCATCAACTCAAGCTCTGCCTCGACATGGGCCATTTCCACCCCACCGAAACCATCGCCGACAAAATATCGGCCCTCCTGCTCTACGTCCCCGGTCTCCTCCTCCACATCAGCCGGGGAGTCCGTTGGGATTCGGACCACGTGGCCCTCTACTCCGACGAAGTTCGGGACGTCTGCCGGGAACTGGTACGGCAGAACGCCCTGGACCGGGTCCACATCGCCCTGGATTATTTTGACGCATCCATCAACCGCATCGCCGCGTGGACCATCGGTGGCCGCTCCATCCGTAAGGCCCTGCTGGAAGCCCTCCTGGAACCCACCAAACTCCTGGTGGAAGCGGAAAAAGCGGGAAAGAACCACGACCGCCTCGCCCTGATGGAGGAAGCCAAGACCCTCCCCTTTAGCGCCGTTTGGGACCAACTCTGCCTCCGGGCCCACACCCCCGTGGGCCCCGACTGGCTAGGAAAAGTGGCGGAGTACGAGGAAACGGTGCTTTCCAAACGCCGTTAAGGCCCTATTCGGGGGGCGCCATACCAACGGGTGCGCGGACCGAGCATCCGACGCGCCCCCCGCCGCGAAACTCCTCGGCCCCAGGCCTCCGGGGTTTCGCGGCCCCCCCAGAAATTCCCGAACAAGGGGGACACAGATACCCCAGGACCCCGGCGCATGCAAAACATAAGCAGGAATGTCAAAAAAACGCTCAAGTTTTGGAGCTAAGATACCGATAAAAGAGAGGATTAGGTTTTTTATACCGGAGCCCATCGTCCGCGGCGATAGGGCCCTACTAGGAACATCGGTTCCTAACATAAAAAACTTAACCATTATTGAGTCCCCTCTAAAAACCAATTGTTTTTAGAGGGGACTTAAGCAATTCCTTACAGGAATTGCGATTTCAGCGGAACAATTCTAAAAACTGATGTTTTTAGAATTGTCCCATTATTCCGAGGCTTCGGCCTCCCCGGAAACAAGGATGCTTCCGGGAGTGGAACTATCAAGGAGGATGACATGATCATCAATCACAATCTCAGCGCTATGTACGCGAACCGTACCCTCGGTGTCAACCAGCAATCCCTCGACAAATCGATGGAAAAACTCTCCTCGGGCTTTCGGATTAACCGAGCCGGGGACGACGCGTCGGGTCTTGCGGTTTCCGAAAAAATGCGGAGCCAAATCCGGGGTTTGAACCAGGCTTCTACCAACGCGTCCAACGGAATTTCCTTCATCCAGACCAGCGAAGGCTACCTCCAAGAAAGCCAGGACATCGTCCAGCGGCTTCGGGAATTGGCGGTCCAATCTTCCAACGGCATTTACACCGACGAGGACCGCATGCAAATCCAGGTAGAGGTGTCCCAATTGGTCGACGAAATCGACCGGATCGCCAGCCACGCCCAGTTCAACGGAATGAACATGCTTACCGGCCGTTTTGCCCGCACCAGCGGCGAAAACGTGGTTACCGCTTCCATGTGGATCCACCTGGGAGCCAACATGGACCAACGGACCCGCATTTACATCGGAACCATGACCGCCAAGTCCCTGGGAGTACGGAACGTGGGGGATGGAAACATCCTTTCCCTCGCCAACCCCGATTCCGCTAACCGGGCCATCGGTACCCTCGACGAGGCTCTTAAACGGATCAACAAACAACGGGCCGATTTAGGGGCCTACCAGAACCGGCTAGAACACGCTATCCGGGGCATCGACGTGGGCGCCGAAAACCTACAGGCCGCCGAATCCCGCATCCGGGACACCGATATGGCCAAAGAAATGGTTTCCTACACCCGGGATCGGATACTTTCCCAGTCGGGAACCGCCATGCTGGCCCAGGCGAACCAGAAAAGCAATTCGGTCTTGCAACTTCTCCAGTAGCGTAGTACAGTATAGGTTGCGAGGGGTTCGTTTAAATATTTTTAATCGAACCCTCGGGTTCTTTGACAAAAACCCTCGCGGTATACGAACGGCGGCATGGAGTAGGTCTTGGAAAAACGGTTTTTCCGTATCCCCGAGGCCCGCTCCGTTTCGCTCCCGGCACGTCCGGCGGGATCGGCGCGAACGCCCCGCCGGATAAACCGATCGTTCGGAACGACCATCGGCTACGGACAGCCGTAGGTAGCATCGCAAGGAGGGTTATATGATCATCAATCACAACATGAGTGCCATGTACGCGAACCGTCAGCTGGGGGTTACCCAAGCCGACGTGGCGAAAAACATCGAGCACCTCAGTTCCGGCCAGCGGATCAACAAGGCGGCGGACGACGCTTCTGGCCTCGCGGTTTCCGAGAAAATGCGGAGCCAAATCCGGGGTTTGAACCAGGCGGAACGGAATATTCAGAACGGCGTGTCTTTTATCCAGACCACCGAGGGGTATCTGCAGGAAACCCAGGACATTCTGCACCGGGTACGGGAACTTTCCGTACAATCGGCCAACGGTATTTATACCGGGGAAGATCGGATGCAGATTCAGGTCGAAGTTTCCCAGCTGGTGGACGAAATCAACCGTATCGCCAGCCACGCCCAATTTAACGGGATGAACATTCTTACGGGAGCCTTTGCCCGCAATTCTACCGTTAATAAGGTGATGCAGTTCCAGGTGGGTGCCAATATGGACCAGAGCGAACGGGTATACATCGGAACGATGACCGCCCAGGCTTTGGGTCTGGAAAAAGCGCAGGGAGCGTCGGGAATGATTTCCCTTACCTCCACCGATGGGGCCAACCAGGCCATCGGAACCCTCGATTCAGCGTTAAAACAGGTTTCCAAACAACGGGCCGACCTCGGTGCGTATCAGAACCGGTTTGAAATGGCCGCCAAGGGTATCGCGGTTGCCTCGGAAAACCTTCAGGCTTCCGAATCCCGGATCCGGGACGTGGACATGGCGTCGGAGATGGTGGACTACACCAAGAACAGAATTCTGGCCCAGGCTGGAAATGCCATGTTGGCGCAGGCTAATACCAGCACCAACTCGGTAATGCAGTTGCTTGGATAGGACGCGAAACTCCAGGATGATCTTACTATATTTATAAAACGTATCGAGAGACCTCTGGACGTCGTCTTTCGAATCTGGGACGGGGGAAGTTCGCGCCCTTCTCCCGTCCTTGTTTTTTAGGGAGGTAACTATGGGTATGAATGTCGCCGTTCTAGGAAACGGCTATACGCCTACGGAACCCCCGCAAGATCGTAGTACATCTGTTCATAACAGCCCCCTCAACGTTCAAATGAACGACCAAGGGGTCGTTATTTCAACCGTTCAAGCAACCTTGCCGGGCATACAAACTCCGCAGGAACTTTCTAAAACCGCCGCGGAGTTGGAGAAAATCACCCTTGCGTTTAGCAAAAAGTTAAAGTTTGTAATCGATCAAAAAACCAAGGAAGTGATCGTCAAGGTAATCGATCCGGAAACCGATAAGGTGATTAAGGAGCTTCCGCCCGAAGAATTACAGCGTTTACACGTACGAATCAAAGAAATGATAGGGTTACTTTTTGACGAAAAAGTATAAGACCCAGGCGGAACCATAGGACCCATGTCGGATATATACATTCCCGGTGTAAAAAGCAAATACGATACGGATAAAATGATCGCCGACCTGATGAAGGTCGAGCGTATACCCAGGGATCGGGCAGAAAAGGACGTGGAGGGCCTTAAAACCCAAAAAACGACCTGGCAAGACATAGGCCGCCGGATGACGGCCCTCCGGGATAGCGCCCGGGCCCTCTATTCCTTTCAAAACCCCTTTAACGAACGGGTAGCCCATTCGACCGACGAGGGGGTCATCACCGCCAGCGCTACCCGGGAAGCCTCGGAGCAGGAACGGTCCTTCGTGGTAACCCAGCCAGCCGCGGCGGATCGGTTTCTATCCCAGAGCCTGGAAGATTCTTTTCGTGTCGATCCGGGGGAATACGGTTTTTCTATCGGTACCAGTACCCTTTCCTTTACCTTTCGTGGGGGCTCTTTAAAGGAGTTCGTGGATGTCCTGAACCGGTACGGAAAGGATAAGCTCCATGGGGATATTGTTTCCGTGGAACTGGGAAAAAAATCCCTCCTTATCGAATCCCTCGTTACGGGGGACCAAAACAAGCTTACCTTTAGCAAGGAATCGGAAGCCTTGGCCATAAAAACGGGGATGGCCGAACGGGTCAACGATAGCCGTCGGGATCTCCCGGTGGAAACGGGCCTGGGATCGAGCCCCATGGGGGTCGTCGATCCCACCGTGGTAACGGTTAAAGATGGGGTACTCCAGATAGCCGCTGGGGGGGCTTCCCGGTTACCCCTTTCGCCCCCCGTCCATAGCCAGGGAGAACTGGTGTTTCAATTCGACGCGGCGACCCAAGTCAAGGCGGGGGATCAAAACACCGACCCCGGTCCCCCGCCGGGACCGACGATACCTCCGGCGGGGAGCGTAACCTACGGGGGAGTTACCGTGGAAAATGACCCCTCGTCGGTACCCATACCGCCCTATACGCCCCCTCCTAAACCCCCGGTGGTGAACGATCTTGCCCTCGTCTCCCTTACCTTTTCCGATGGGACGTCCCAAACCCTTTCGCCCCTAACCGATTCTACGGATTATAAGACCTACCAGTACAAGTTGACCGATGTGGCCCCCGGGAAGGATATCGTCGCCGTGGACCTGGTAAATAAAAACACGTACCGTGACGTGTCCTTTAAAAATCTGCGGATCTACGACCCCACGGCCCGGGGGGGACTACAACCCCGGAACCCCATTTCCACGGCCCAGGACGCCATCCTATCTATGGACGGTATTAAAATTCGCCGACCCTCCAATACCATTGGGGATCTTATTCCCGGGGTCACCCTGACCCTCCACGGGGCTTCCCCTAGTCCGGTTAAGGTAAAGATAGAACCGGACCGAAGCGCCGCCAAGGACGCGATTATCGCGGTGGTGGGAAACTATAACCGTCTTTTGGCCCAGATCAACGTCCTTACTCGAAACGACGATCAAATTATCCAGGAGTTGACCTACCTTTCCAAGGACGAGCAGGATAGCATGCGAAAAATTATGGGTACCATGCAGGGGGATTCCACGCTGAACCAGTTTAAGTCCGCCCTACAACGGATAGCCACCACCACCTATCCCACCGACGCGGGAAAGGACATGATTCTGTTATCCCAGATCGGCGTTAGTACCGACGCCCGAAAAGCCGGTTCCAGCCAGGGTTACGACGCGTCCCGGCTTCGGGGGTATTTGGAAATTGACGAAAAAACCCTGGAAACGGCTCTCCAGAATAAATTGCCAGCCATTCGGCAATTGTTTGGCAACGATACCAACGGGGATTTGGTCATCGATTCGGGGTTTGCCTATTCCCTGGACGCGTTGATCAAACCCTACGTCGATATAGGCGGGATCGTGGCCCTTAAAACGGGGACCATCGATACTAGTATCAGCCAAACTCAAAAAAGGATAGACACGTTGGATAAACAATTGGCGTCCAAGGAAAGCGATTTAAAACGCCAATACGGTATGATGGAAGGGTCGCTGAACCGGATGGAACAGGCTTCAGGATCCCTAGACCAGTTCAGTAAAAATTCAAGTCCATAAAGACTCTAGGGAAACCACAAAGGGAGCGCATCCATGATAGTAACCATCAACGGGAAAAAAGTAGACATTACCTTGGAAAATGAAAAAACCATGGGGGATTTTCTGGGGTCCATGGAAATCTGGCTGGAAAAAAGTGGCTATAGCTTAAGCGGGATCAGGGTCGACGATCGAGATTTTGGGGCCGACGAACTTCCGTCACTTTTTGATAGGGATATAAGCACCGTGGACCGGGTGGATATTCGGGCGTCCAATTGGTCCGCCCTCCTCCGTCAAGCCCTGGAGGAAACCAGGGTTCAACTGCAGGAATACACGGCCGCGCCGTTTCAAAGGCGTCAATCCATCGTAGAACGGTTTAAAGAGGGCGCGGCGGCCCGGTTGCTAGAAGATAGGGACCGCCGTTTATATCAACGGCTCCTTTCTTTTTTTTCCGGCGATGGGGACAGAAATGATAGCCCCTTAGCATCGGTGGAGGAACAGCTTCGGGAAATAGACGAAAGCGAAGGGGAACTGGCCCTTTTAACCGGCTCCTTGGAGGCCCTAGCCCAACGGTTGGAGGATTTCCCCTTGGATACCCAAACGGGAAAGGACAAACGGGCCCACGAAACCATCGAACTGTTCTCGTCGACCCTGGAAAAACTACTGCGTCTTATTCCCCTTCTTCGACTTAGGGGCGTGGATTTGGAACTTTTAACGCTGGGGGATAGCCAGTTTAAGGCTTTTATGGAAGAATTGGATCTGGCTCTACGGGAGTTATTGGCGGCCTACGAGGCGAAGGATACCGTTTTAGTGGGCGATTTGACCGAGTACGAGCTAGCCCCCCGGCTTAGAACCCTGTACACCGCCCTCTCTGGCAAAGGGCCTACCCCGGTGAAGGAGGAACCATGTTCCCAGGTTCAATAAAAATCGCTTTTCTTCTGCAACAGCAAAGCCTATGGCTTAAAGAAAGCGATCCACGGGCCGCGATTGGCGTTCTTATCGCCCTGGGAATCCTGGTGGTGGTGCTTTCGGGGATGAATATCGCCAAAAACGGGCTTCATTTTTCCACCGGCGGCGGCGGAGGCGGCGGCGCGAAAGCCCCCCGCAGGTTCAGCAAGGGACTTCTTCGTAGGGTGGGCGCTTCCTACGGCCTAAACGGGGATCAGATCGCTGTTTTAGAGGACATATTTAGAAAAAATGGGGTGATGGACGTGGAATCTACCCTGGCGAATTCATCGAACCTGGATAGGTACTTAAAAAAGGCGTACCGGGAAATTGAAAAAACCGCTGAAACGGAAGAAGCGGCGGAGGAAAATAAATATTTTCTTTTTTCCATCCGAAACACCATAGAATCGGCCCATTCCAATAACGCCACCATTTCTTCGACCAGAAAATTGGCGGATAATATGGCCGCCACCATAACCACCCCAAAAAACGAAACCTATCCGGTAAAAATCATTTCCGCCAAGGGGGACAATCTGGTTGTAGAGGCCCCCCGGAGCGCCGTGGGAACCCCCCTTCGATTTCCCCGGGGAAGCAAAATCACCCTTTCATTTTATAGTAGGTCCAGCCAGGGGTATCGATTCGAAACCCGGGTCCAGGGTATCCTCGATACCCCCCGGGGACCGGCGCTCCAATTGGCCCATAGCGACAAGGTGGCTTCCCTACCGAATCGCAGGTATAAACGAAAGGAAACCCATCTTTCCTGTTTTTTCTCCCTGGTCAGGATAGAAGAACGAAGTGTGGGAAGAAAAATCGAAAAACACACCATCGTGGATGCCCGACGATCCTTGGGAACCATTATGGACATCTCCGCCGGTGGCTGTTCTATCAAAAGCGCCGCCGCTCTGTCTGCGGGGTTATATTTAAAAATTGAGTTTGACGATGCCCACGATCGAACCTTGGCCGTATTAGGTCGGGTGGTTCGCACTAATAAAACGGGGGCCATGGGGGGCATTATGCACGTCCAATTCGTAAAAATTCCCCGCCGCACCCTTAACGGGATCAACGCGTTGGTTTTTGAATACGATCAGGATTGACCGGCGTCCAGGGATAGCATACTATTGAATTCGCTATGAAAGTATTAGATCTAAAAGATGTGGTCCGAAAGGACGTGCCCCTCTACTATCGCCGCCTTTTTAGCGGCACCGTTGTTATGGAGATATGTAACGAACAGATGGAAAAACGGGTAGAGTTTACCATAGAAACCAAACCCACGGGTTCCAAGGATATTTCGGTGATGGTATTAGAGCCCGTCGAATATCCCCTGGTACCTATTTTACGGGAACTGCGGAATACCGTAGCGTTGATGGATAAATCGGGGGTTCTGCCCTGATCGAGCGATATACCCAAACGGCCCAAGAAACCCTGCTTTTAGGGGAGACCCTGGGGGGGCTTTTAAAACCCGGAGCGGTTGTGGCCCTTCGGGGCGGCCTTGGGGTGGGAAAAACTGTGTTCACCAAAGGTATAGGGCGAGCCCTCGGGGTAACCGAAGAGATAACCAGTCCCACGTATACGATTATCTCCGAATACCAGGGAAAACTTCCCCTGTATCATATCGACGCGTACCGATTAGGGGGAGAAGAGGATTTTAACGCCCTGGGACCGGAGGAGTTTTTGTACAGCCCGGGAATTTGCGTTATAGAATGGAGCGAGAAGGTAGAAACCGCGTTGCCAAGGGATTCTATTCGGGTTGAATTATCGATCATCGACGGAACGCGCCGCAGGGTGCGGGTGTGGGCTTCCCCGGATGTGGAGGAAAAACTGTGAATATTCTAGCCCTCGATACGGCCACAGAGCTTCTTTCGGTGGCCCTGCGAAACTCCGAGGGGACCTTCTACACGGAAATGGACGGCCCTCCGAGGCATTCGGAGCGGCTCATGGAACTGGCGGATCAACTTTGCGCCCAGGCCCGCTTCGATCGGAGGGCCTTGAACCTGGTAGCCTGCATGGCCGGCCCCGGCTCCTTTACGGGGTTACGGATTGGATTTTCCGCCGCCAAGGGTATTGCTACGGCCCTCCAAATTCCCCTCGTCGCTGTACCTACCCTGGACTGCATGGCCCTCCCCCTGGCTATGTGGCCAGGGGTGGTGGTTCCCCTGATGGACGCTAAAAAGAAATGTTATTTTTCAGCCCTGTACCGCGGTGGCGTAAACCTTACGGGGGCCATGGACCTGGAACTTCAACGTCTTTTGGAACTTCTTCCTCGGAACGAGCCTATCCTGGTAACGGGACCCGACGCGCCCATGGCCGCCTCCGCGCTTAAAGACCTGGCGCCGGAACTCCGACTATCCGTCGATGGGGCCTTTAGGCGAGGACATGGACGGGAATTGGTACACCTTGCCCTGGAACGGTTTCAAGAACGGGGGGGGGAAGAGGATTCCGCGGGCCCCGAATATCTACGGAAAAGCGACGCGGAACTTTCGCGGGAAAACGCGGTATAAAAGAGCAGTAAAAAAAATCGTAGCGTGGGAGCCAAGACGGAGGAAAAACCATGAACGAGGAAATCGAAACCCTGGAAACCCTAGACGAAGAACTACCCCCCGAATCGCCGTCCGTTTTGCCGGTTCCACCCTTTTCCGTTCGGCCCTTTGAAAACAGCGTCTTCCCCGTCCTGATTATAGACGGCCATTTTACCATCCTATACGGGAATCCCGCGTGCGATCATCTATTTCCCCACCAGATCCCCCTGGGGGGACGACAATTCAGCGACGTCTGCGGAAGAGCCCTGGGAACCGACGCGTTGCGGAGTCTTCGGGACGTGCTGTTACGGGGAACCCATGGTTATTCCTGGAAGGCCCTGGCTAAATTCAAGGAACGGGAAACCGGAACCCTCCAGGCCAAGGTGTATGTCTTCCCCGCGGATATCAATGAACGGATACCCCAAAACTTTCTCGTTTTTTTTGACGACGTTACCGAGGAAAACCGGCAACTTTTACGGAGTGTTTTTATTAGTCTGCTGGAAGCTTCCAAACTCAAGGATAACGATACGGGGAAACACATAGTGCGGGTGAACTTCTATTCCCAGCGCTTGGCCGAGGCCCTGTATAATATGGATGGGTACGAGGAAATTGACCGGGATTTTATCGACGATATTGGGTTTCTAGCCTCCATGCACGATGTGGGTAAAATAGGGACCCCCGATGATATTTTAAACAAGGCGGGGCCCCTGACCGATTGGGAATGGACGGTCATGCGGGAACATACTAAGAACGGAGCCTTTATCCTTTCGACCTACCCCAACCCCATGGCCCGGGAAATCGCCCTGAGCCACCACGAACGGTGGGATGGAACCGGCTATCCCTTCCAGCTAGAGGGGGCCTCCATTCCCTTGGCGCCCCGCATCGTGGCCATCGCGGACGTGTACGACGCCCTTCGGATGAAACGTTCTTACAAAGCACCCTTTGACCATCCTACGGCGGTCCAAAAGATGGTAGAATGGCGGGGAACCCACTTCGATCCCCGGTTGTTAGATACCTTTGTGGAAATAAACGACGATTTTAGGAAAATCTACGACGATAACCAGGATTAAGGGGTACCGACAGCTCGGCCCCGTCGGGGAACCGACGGAGTTTCTTCATTCCGGCTGTAACCGACGGGGGACTACAAAATTTCCCGATCCGCCCCTAAATCGATGGCCGGCAGTTCGGAAATAGACGCCACAGCGGCTTGGTTTTCCGCCAAAATGGCGTCGAACACTTCGCGGCGGAACACCTTTACCGAACGGGGAGCGTCCACCCCCAATTTTACCTGATCCCCCCGAATTTCGATGATAGAAACGGAAATATCCTCGCCGATCATTATTTTTTCGTTGATTTTTCTCGATAGTATCAGCATGGGGCCTTCCTCGCCGCGGCTAGTTCGGCCATGATATCGTGCTTCGTTTTCCATCGCTGATCCGTCAAAATCGACTGCCGGGCGAGACGGGCTTCGCGGTTTATTACCAGGGGTCCCTGCAGGTTAGCGGTCATGGGAGATCCGTCGGCGGGAATGGTGACGATACTAAAAATAAGGGCGTCCTCGGCCTTATCGATACCGATATCCCTTAATTCTTCGTCATCAATATCCAATTCATAATCGGGACGGAATAAAAAGGGGTTAACCAAAATAAAGGCTACCCGTTCAACATCCATCGATTGGAGCCAGTAAAAGGGTTGCCGTTCCGCGTCTAAGAGTACGTAGTCCTTTAAATTCTCAAATCCCAACAGACCGTGGGGAAAGGTAATCCGCTGGCGCTCATCCACATCGATAAGGCCGTAAGCTTTGGTCGCAACCTTCATTGTAGCTCCTAACGTAAGAAGTCCAGTAACGTGGGCTGGGTAATTTTGGCCGTGGTCTGCAGAGCCGCCTTATGGGCAAAGTCCAGCATCCCCAGGTCGGTGGCCGCTTGGGTAAAATCTAGGGACGTGGCGTCCGCTAACGCGGCGGTCACGTCGGGTATTTCCGTATTTATCCGCTTCCACGTGGCTTCCACCCGTTCTTGACGGCTACCCAGCTCGGCTAAACGGTTTCCCATATTATCCAAAGCCAGGTCGATTCCCGCAATCCCCCTGCTACCAATGGCTTCCGTATCCCCTTTAAAAAGGGAATCCCGGAGCCGAATAACCATATCGAACATCGATCCTCCGGAAACCCGGGCGGAGGGATTCCAGTTGGGAGCCCCGGGATCGACGGTGGGCTTTAGAATCCCCAAATCCGAAAGCACCGTGGACCCCTCTTCATCCACCATTTTTATCAGATGGGCGTTGGTCCCTTCAATGGCCAAGCCCTTGGTCGTCGGATCGATGTAGGCCTTAACGGGAGCCGGAGACTCGTTGATCTTCGCGGCGATGGCGTACACCGTATCTCCCACGTCCACATGAATCCTTTGGCCATCCACGTAAAAGCCCCCCGCCTTGAGGGCCCTATAACCGGTGGCGTCGTTTGAAGAAAAGATCTGCATCTTTTCCGCCCAAAAAGCCTCGCCCCCCGACAGATCCAGATTGGAGTAGGCCCCGTCGGATATTTCCGTTTTACGGTCCGCCCCGGCGCCCTGGTATTCAACACGGAGGATCATGGACTCCCCTCCCCCGGAAACGGTGCCTTCCACGGGTCGGAAGGGATCCGTAAAGGCCTTATCCCCCGCAAAAAGCTTTGTTCCATCCGGTCCCGAGGCGTTGGAAACCTGGACCAGTTCCTTTAGCAGTTCGTTGACCTCCACGGCCATATTTTTTAGGTCATCCTTCGCGTAGGTACCGTTAGCCCCCTGGACCGCCAGTTCCCGAATTCTTTGGAGCACATTCTGGGCCTGCTGAAGATACCCGTCGGTGATTTTATAGTGGTCCTTGGCGTACTGGGTATTATTCTCAAAACGATTAAGCCTGGCTAAGTAGGATTCATACCGGACCCCGTGGGCGGCCCCCAGAGGATCGTCCCGCAGGTCGTGAATTTTACTTTGGGTGGCTATCTTGGACTGCAGGGCCGAAAGGTTATCCTCCTGCCTGCGGAGCCGGAATTGCATATCGTTGTTGGGCATATCGGTGGAGATGCGTCTCATGGTTTATCACACTCCCATTCGGTTAATAATCGTATCGAGCATTTCGTTCATCGTATTGATAAAGCGCGCCGCCGCGGCGTACCCGTGTTGGTATTTAATCATATCGGATAGTTCCTCATCGATATTTACCCCGGATACGGAATCCCGCATATCCTTGAGCTGTTTCATTATCAGATTCTGGGTCTCCACCGACCGGTTGCTCTGTTCGCCCATCAAACCCACCCGGGCCACCGCGTCGGCAAAATAGTCGTCGAAGGTTCCCAAGCGTCCAACCATCACTTCGGTGTTACGAATGCTCGCTATGGCCAGGGCCGCGTCGCCGTTTCCCCCATTCGCGCTCTGGCCGTTCTTGCCGTACCCGGAAGCTACGGATTCGGGGTCCTTGAGCAGAGCCGGATTTACCTCGATCCAACCGGAAGGGTGGGCCGTGGGAGCCACCGCGTAATCCAGGCTGGTACCCCGTAAAGCCGTCACCGCGTCGCTCTTTCCCCAATCAAAGGCCCCCTCGGGCCCCTTGCCCCGGAGTATTCCCGCGTAGCCCTCCAAAAAATGGCCCGAATCCTCCACGTGTCGGATGACAAAGTCCGGGTTGGCCGGATCGCGGGATGGGGTTCCCTTCAGGGTTAATCGGCCTTCCCGATCCAGCCGGGCGACCACTTCTCCCCCGGCGTTGTTAATCCTGGTTACCAGATCGCTCACCGTATCGGTGGGATAATAGGGAATAGAAACCCTGCCCGTATCACCTGCCAGGGATATGGTCCCTTCCAAGCCAATCTGGGCTTTACTTTCCAGACGGTTCACCCCAGAAATTCTAAAAATATAACTGGAATCGTACTGGCCGTCCCCGTTACGGTCATAATTCCCCGCCACGTTGGGGACAAACGGATGTTCGGTAAAAAAGTCCAACCCCGTTTTACCGTTGGTACCGTACCCCGCCCGGTGTGCGTCGTTTACCAGATCGATAAAGTTCATGGTCATGGAGTCGAGGCTTTGCAGTTCCGAACGGAGACTTCCATCCCGCAGTTCTATAAGAGAAGCGAGACTTCCGTTTTTAAAATGCACATCCTCGCCGGTTTCCTTCCAAACAATTTTGGAATACCCCTCCGTATCCATTCCCGATTTCAATTCAAACTGTCTTCCAATTTTTCCTTGAACCAGCACAAAACCTGCCGTATGGACGGTGAATTCATCCGGATCCCGGTTGTCGGTGGTTACATCGATTATCGAGGATAGTTTATCCACCAGCAGATCCCGCCGGTCCAACAGGTCGTTGGGGTTGTCTCCCTGGGCCCGTATTTTTTGGATCTCATCGTTCAAACCGGCAATTTGCCGGGAAAGATCGTTGACCCGTTTTACCGTTCCCTGAATATCCTGCTCCGCCATATCCCGCAGGCCCGTAATTCCCTTGAATTGCTCGTGGATGGCGTCGATCAGCGTTTTGCCCCGCTCTAGCACCGCGTTCCGGGGAGCCGAATCCGCAGGATGAACCGAAAGTTCTTGCCAGGCGTCCCAAAAGGCGTCCATACGGCCTCGGATTGATACGTCCGCCGGCTCGTTGTGTAACCGTTCCAGCATAAGGACATACTTGTCCCGGGTGGTCCAGTAGCCCTCCCCCCCGGCTTGGGCCACGATCCGCTGATCCAACAGCTGATCCCGTACCCGCTCTATCCGATCCACCACGGTGCCCTGCCCAATTTGGCCAGGGGTCTCCGCCCGGTTCAATCCCGGAAGGTACAGGGGTTCAAAGGGAGAAAACTCTACCCTTTGTCGGGAATAGCCCTCGGTGGACGCGTTGGAAAGGTTGTGCCCCGTAGTGGTCAAACCCTGTTGATGGGCCACCATCGATCGTTTGCCGATTTCTATTCCTGTGAAGGTGGATTGCATACGGATACTCCTACAAACAACGATCCAAAACTATACTTCGCATTTCCGAATGAACCTGGGTTCCCCTGCGGGAATACAAGCGACCCCGACGATCGGGAAAAGCCATGTCTATAAAGCCAGCCACGGTGGAACGGGCTTCGGTTATATACGTCATCAGAGTATCGTTAGCTAAACGAACCCGCAGGGCGTCTAATTTTAACCTTCGGTACAGGTCCGTTAATTCCCGGCGTTCCGGCAAAGGCAGTTGGGTGGTAAGGGAATAGAATCCCAAACTGCCCTTTTCTATCCCCAAGGATCGATTCATTTCCTCAAAAATTCGGTCCCGTTCCTGTTCAAGCCGTTGGAATTCCTCGGAATACCCATTCAAACGATCCAACAGGGCCTCCAAATCGGTCCATTCCCGGGAAAAAACCGCGTTTCGAACCACCTCTTGGGCCGCCGAAAGCCGTTCCAAAAGAGCCGTTTCCTGACGCAGAATTTGTACGCAGGGCGTCACATCCAAGGTCATACCCTTCTTTGGTTTTTCTTTCATATTCCGCCTCTATTCTTCTATCGGCTCCCACCGACCGAAGACTTACGGTTATTTTCCTCTTGACTCTTTTGTTAATTTACGTCATAGTCTCCTTCGTCAGTTCGACGGTGGATGTAGCTCAGTTGGTAGAGTGCCAGACTGTGGATCTGGGTGTCGCGGGTTCGAGCCCCGTCATCCACCCATCCGAAACCGGATAGGGCGCTCTGACTAATACTGTCTTGCGTTCGTAGCTCAGCTGGATAGAGCGACGGACTTCGAATCCGTAGGTCGCAGGTTCGACTCCTGTCGGACGCATGAGGGACGAACGCGAACGGCGTAAAGTCCGTGGACGGACGTCAAAGATTTTTTATTTTGGGCCGCTAGCTCAGCTGGTAGAGCAGCAGACTCTTAATCTGCGGGTCGAAGGTTCGATCCCTTCGCGGCTCAAAAAACTTCCCCAGGGAAGTTAGCGCGGGAATAGCTCAGTGGTAGAGCGCCACCTTGCCAAGGTGGATGTCGCGGGTCCGACTCCCGTTTCCCGCTTTCAGCAAGCCCGAAACTTTGTTTCGGGCCTTTTTTTTAATTTGGGAGTCGGACCATACAATCCATTCCTCTCGACACACGATCCGCAGGATCGTATGTCGCGGGTCCGACTCCCGTTTCCCGCTTTCAGCAAGCCCGAAACTTTGTTTCGGGCCTTTTTTTTGGTTTGGGAGTCGGACCATACAATCCCTTCCTATCGACAAACGGCCGAAGGGACGTATGTCGCGGGTCCGACTCCCGTTTCCCGCTGTAAAGTCCGGAACATCGTTCCGGGCTTTTTTTTTGCGCGGGAGGCGGACCATACAATCCATTCTTATCGACAAACGGCCCGTAGGGACGTATGTCGCGGGTCCGACTCCCGTTTCCCGCTCAAGTGTAAGGCGATACGGCTACGTATCGCTTTTTTTTTTTAATTCGGGAGTCGGACCATACAATCCATTCCGCTCGACAAACGGACCGAAGGGACGTATGTCGCGGGTCCGACTCCTTAAAATTTAGGAGGCGGACCATACAATCCATTCCGCTCGACACACGATCCGCAGGATCGTATGTCGCGGGTCCGACTCCCGTTTCCCGCTCAAGTGTAAGGCGATACGGCTACGTATCGCTTTTTTTTTAATTCGGGAGTCGGACCATACAATCCCTTCCTATCGACAAACGGACCGAAGGGACGTATGTCGCCGGTCCGCCTCCTTAAAATTTGGGAGGCGGACCATACAATCCATTCCTCTCGACACACGATCCGCAGGATCGTATGTCGCCGGTCCGCCTCCTTAAAGTTTAGGAGGCGGACCATACAATCCATTCTTATCGACAAACGGCCCGTAGGGACGTATGTCGCCGGTCCGCCTCCTTAAAGTTTAGGAGGCGGACCATACAATCCATTCCTATCGACAAACGGACCGAAGGGACGTATGTCGCGGGTCCGACTCCCGTTTCCCGCTCAAGTGTAAGGCGATACGGCTACGTATCGCCTTTTTTTTGTACCCTCGATTCGGGATCAAAAGCCTGGGAGACCATGGCACTGGCGACTTCACCGATCTTTTTAGCGGTCTCCGGGTCGACCTTCTGGGCCATTGTTCTGGACCAGCCCAACCAACCGAGGACTTCGGGACCCCGCACCCCCCTTCGTAGCCCTTCTCGGACCATTCGGCGGGCCCTTCGCCGAAGTTGGGCCGCTTCGCTGTGCTCGAAAATGACCCATCGGATCAGAAAAACGCTTCCCCCCAGGATAGCGGTGCCGAGGATGATACAGAGCCATGATATATCGATGCTCACGCCGATTTTTTTAACATCCCCCAAAACGGTGGAAACGGGGTCCAAGGGCGGTGTAGAGGGAGAGGCGGGCGGTGTAGGATCCATCCGTCGCCATCGGCCATCCACGTAGATCTGGGCCCACGCGTGGGAATCTGTCCCCCTCACAATCCCCTGTCCCCTATCGTCCAGGTTAACCCGGTACCCTTCCACCAACAGGGCCGGAATGCCCATGCGCCGGGCTAAAATTACAAAAGCCCCCGCAAAATGGAGGCAAAACCCTTCCTTCTCATCGAACAAGAACCGCTCCATTACCCCACTGGGGTCGCCGCCCCGTGTTTCCGTCCGATACCTAAAGTTCGCTCCTAGATACTCCATAAGAGTATTCACCTTTTCAGAGGGAGTCTTGCCTTGTCCCAGTCTATCGGCTAGTTCCTGTATCTTTCCCGATGGATCGGGACCTCCTGCTAGGTAATCTAAAACCTTCCCTGGCACGATGGGGATCCCGTCTTTATAATAAACGATAATCCAGTCTCCCTTGGACAGGGGGGAGCGAAACCGAATTCCCTCCTGAGGGGTAGCGTCTACGACCGGAGGCACGGACGGCGGGAGGATCACCGCGGTAGCCCCTTCGGGAAGGGGGATCGTATCATCATAATCGGAGACCGCCGTGATCGTGACCTCCGACAAACCGTTTCGGGTACGGGGATCGACATTCCCTTCTTCGATAATCGAAGAACCCTTAAACCCATCGTTCGTTTGCCACCCGTGGCCGGTAAAAGATTGGCCAAAGCCCGTCTGAAGGTAAAGTCGCCCCGGGCCCCTTCCTTGGACACGGAACAGGGGAAGGTCGGAAAGGAGAACCTTGGGTGGAATGGAGGCCGAACCAAGTCCCGTTCCATACCCCGGGACGTCGAGTAAAAGGGGAAGAGATGGGGCGTAGTCGAGAACCAGGGGGGTAAAATCGAAGAATCGAGACAGAGAGATGGGAAACCCGCCCCCGGATGAGAAAAAGAAGGGAACCGAGAGGACAACCGATACGACCAGTGGAAAGGATAGGGACTCCAGGGGTCCGGAAATTTTTTTCTTAAACAGACCACGGCGATCCCCTGAATCCGGGACTCCGATATCCTGGCTCAGGATGTACAAAACGGCGATCGACCCTACAGTTAGGGCAAGAAAGTATCCCAAAGGCTGGTTGTATAAAATTCCAAGGGTTAGGGCTGTAATGCTGAAGAAAGCCAGGAGACCGCCCATAAAGCCCTTGAATACCCACAGGATCGCACTGTACCCGCAGAATAGTCCGTACAGCAGGGTGGCAAAGAAGGAAAAAAAGCCTCGCCCCTGTCCCGAGCGCACCAGGCTAAGCCAGGCTTCCGCGAGGGACCGGCGACTGACGTTTAAAAGGATCATCAGCGTGAGGGTCCCCAGAACGTTAACCGTGAGGCCTAACATAAAAAAGAGGCGCCGCTTCGGACCGTCGGGGCCCCCTACCTTTGAGGCCAATAAAAAGCCCAGGGAGAGGAGGTCCCCAAAAAGAGGAAGGAACCAATTCCCTTCGGCACGCAGAATAATTCCAAGCACAACAGGGGGAATCACAGCGATACCCAGGGCTCCCAAGACCTGAAAAAGATTGAACGTCCTAGGCCAATGCATCAGCTATACCCTCGCTTCCCCGACGGGTATCCAGAACTCCGCAAAAAGCGTAGATCGGTCGGACCGAAAGCCGTTCCAAGGCCAAGGTCGTCCGCTCCTGTTCTTCCTCCACAAAAGATGGGGGTGGAACGATCAGCAGGATCAGACGCTGTCCGTTTCTTTCCGCGGTCTCCAGAAGCTCGAACTGCGGGGTCCCGATTCCTTCTTTCATATCGGCTATGGACCGTAGGCTTACGATAAGCGTGGTTTTCCCCTCGGACGGTAAATCTATAGGTGGCCAAGGGTCTTTGAAGAGTATACCCGTTGAGAGGGCGTACAAGGCATCCCAGGATTGGGAATCCGTCAGGAGACGTTCCGACCTCTGGCTTCCCATTCGAAGTTCGATGGGAATCCCTTGGCTTACCATCAGTCGCAACAGGGAAAATACGGCGCTTATCGCCACATCCTCGGCCAACAGAAGTTCGTTCTTCCGCTCCTCGGGGACGGAATACGAGGAGGGCCGAAGATCTAGGACCACGGAAAGGCCCCGTTCTTCCAAATTGGCCTCTATAAACGTCTGGGGTATTCCCGTAGCCGCAAAACGCTTCCACGCTATTCGCGCGGAGCCTTCATGGGGACGTAAAACCCGTAGGGTGTCAAAAACCCCGAAATCCCTGGTCCCAGAATGTACCGCCGTATTCCGAAAAAGGGGGAAAAATTCTCCCCGCCCTTCGGCGATCCGCGCGGTCTCGGTCCTTAGGGAAACTATTTCCGGGAAAACATAAAAGATCCTCGGTTCTATGATGTATTCGATATCCAGAAGCCCCAAAGCATCCCGAAACAGGAGCCGCCGAAGTCCCACCGCGTATACGCCCCGGTAAGCGCAGGAAAAGGAGAAAGCCAAATTCGTCGATTTTTTCCTCCCCAAAAAAAACGTACGTTCCCTTTTTCCGCCTAAGCCGGGACCGGAAAGACTGAACCGGCAAATAATACGCGACGAGGGGATGGGAGACTGGTTGTGGATCGAAAGATCGTAGTCCACCGGAATGCCCCGGACAGGATGATCGGTGGAAAAATTTTGATGAAAACCGCAAAAAAAATAAGTCAAGACAACCTGGGCAATCGACGCGAAAATAAAGAACAGAAAAGAGAAACCGATTACCTCGGAAAGACGACCGGCGAGTCCCCGTACCGAATCAAAAAGCCCTAATAGGACGAGGACGCCGGCCCAAGGGCCCGCGTGGATCCGGATTCCCACGTTACAGCCCCGTCGGCTTTTTTATAGACGAAAGGATACCCCGAATTACGGACGCCGAATCTCTCCCCCCGAGCCGAGCTTGTGGAGAGAGGATCAGCCGATGGCTAAGAACCGCCGGAGCGACGTATTCCACGTCCTCGGGGATAACGAAGGCCCGCCCTTCCATCACCGCCGCGGCTCGAGCCGCCTGCTGTAAAAAGGCTCCCCCTCGGGGACTTGCGCCGATCTTGATGTCCCCCGATTGACGGGTCCCCCGAATAATACCCACGATGTATTCCCGAACGGCTTCGGACACCCGGACCTCTTCCACCACCCGTCTCCCAGCCTCGATCTCGCCGCTGTTTGTCACCGGCGTTACCGCTTCCGCCGACGAAGCCACGGTCCATCGCCGAAGAATTTCCGCTTCCGCTGAGGGTCCCGGGTATCCTATGGAAAAAGAAAGCCCGAAACGGTCCAACTCCGCCTCCGGCAGGGGGAAGGTGCCGATGAAGTTTTGGGGATTCTGGGTGGCCATGAGAAAAAAGGGCCGTGGTAAGGTATGGGTGTTCCCGTCCACCGTAACGGAACCCTCCTGCAGAGCTTCTAAAAAAGCCGATTGGGTCCGGGGAGAGGCCCGGTTCATCTCGTCCGCCAGGACGAATTTCGCCATAATCGGTCCTTTTTTGTATACGAATTCCCGTTGAACGCTGTCCCAAACCGAAAGGCCCAGCACATCGCCCGGCAATAGGTCGGGGGTGAATTGGATTCGGGAAAATTCCAGCCCCCCCGACCGGGCCAAAGCCAAAGCCAGGGTCGTCTTACCCACGCCGGGGATATCTTCCACCAACGCGTGGAGTGACGCCATAAGGCCTAGTACCGCGAGGCGAACCGATGTACGCTCTCCCACAAAGGCGGTAAAAACCGAATCCTCCAGTTTTTTGCATATTTCAGCGGTTTTCGCGAACCGATCATCCATGGTCGTATTATACCATGGACGGCCCGTATTGACAGAGACATTTCGTTTCGATAAAATTATTTCGTCGTTCCAATTCCCAGCAAAAGCCCTAAGGGAAGAAAACGACGTTGGAGTGATCAAGCGAGAGTGGTGAAATTGGTATACACGCCAGACTTAGGATCTGGTGCCATCGGCGTAAGGGTTCAAGTCCCTTCTCTCGCATGCCGAGAAGCAGGCGCGGAAGGGTTAAACATACAGGCGGGAATAGCTCAGTGGTAGAGCGCCACCTTGCCAAGGTGGATGTCGCGGGTCCGACTCCCGTTTCCCGCTCGATTCGGGAGGCGGACCATACAATCCCTTCCGCTCGACAAACGGACCGAAGGGACGTATGTCGTCGGT
>Ga0272446_1001456_pt1 | contig 34407 bp, 27 predicted proteins | sample YNPCB0061_FD_194587 | JGI IMG/M metagenome (GOLD analysis project Ga0272446, IMG submission 194587) | Hot spring microbial mat communities from Yellowstone National Park, WY, United States - YNP-CB-006-1 | ecosystem: Environmental > Aquatic > Thermal springs > Hot (42-90C) > Sediment | place...
AGCTCAAGGTGTGCCCGGCCGGCGCATGTGCCATGTCCGGCAAAGTGCGCGGCGCGTAGCGCAGAGCGCAGACAACAGAGCACAGAGTGCGCAGATTGACTGACTCCTGACTCCTGACTCCTGACTCCCGACTCCCGACTACTGGCTACTGACGACTGACTACTGACAAGAGGACTCCAACATGGTCAATCTCAAAATTGACGGACAAGAGATCAGCGTGCCCGAAGGAACCACGGTGCTGCGCGCCGCAGAGGCGGCCGGCATCACCATTCCAAAGTTGTGCGATCACAAGGAACTCACACCCTACGGCGGCTGCCGGCTTTGCCTGGTGGAAGTGGAAGGCGCGCGCACGCTTCAGCCGTCCTGCACCCTGCCGGTCAGCGACAAGATGGTGGTCTGGACCAACACGCCCCAGGTGCGCGAGGCGCGCAAGTTCGTGCTGACGCTTATCTTCAGCGAGCGCAATCACTTTTGCATGTACTGCCCGGTCAGCGGCGGAGATTGCGAGCTGCAGAACTCGGCCTATGCCGAGGGCATGACGCACTGGCCGCTGCAACCGAACTGGCAACCCTATCCGGTGGATGCGTCGCACAAAGACTTCATGCTCGACAACAACCGCTGCATCCTGTGCCGGCGGTGCATCCGCGCGTGCGGCGAACTGGTGGGCAATTTCACCCTCGGCGTCGAAGAGCGCGGCGCGCGCACGATGGTCATGGCCGACCTCGGCGCGCCGCTGGGCGAAAGCACGTGCATTGCGTGCGGCACGTGCATCCAGGTCTGCCCGACCGGCGCCCTGATCGACCGGGCCAGCGCCTATCGCGGCCGCGAGAAGGACACTCAGAGGATCGCGTCCACCTGCGCCGGCTGTAGTCTGGGCTGCGGCATCGTCATGGTCACTCGCGACAACAACCTGTTGCGCATCGAAGGCGATTGGGACGCGCCGGTGAATGAGGGCCTGCTGTGCGAAGTGGGCCGCTTCAGGCCGCTGGATGACCCCGGCGAGCGCATTCTGACGCCGCTGGTGAGGAAAGATGGCGCCTTGAAGGCCGCAACCTGGGAAGAGGCCATCGCCGTGGCTGCCGCGAAGCTGCAACCGCTGGCTGGCAAGAATGGCGCCGGCGTCGCGGCAGTCGCCTCGCCGCGCCTGACCGCCGAGGCCCTCTGCGCGTTCAGCGACTTGTTTGGCCACAAGCTGGGCAGCGCATCGCTCGCCACAACGGACGAGTCAATCCCCGCGCCGGTTGCATCAACAGGCGCGCTTGCCGATTTGAAGGACGCCGACTGTGTGCTGACCGTCGGCGCCGACCTGGTCGCCGATCATCAGGTGGCCGGCTTCTTTGTCAAGCGTTCGCTGCCGAAAGGAACACGATTGATCGTCGTGGACGCCGGCGAGAACCGGATGAAACCGCTGGCCGATTGCGCCATCACACCGAAGAAAGGCGCCGAACACAGCGCAGTGGCCGGCATCGTGGCCGCGATCAAAGGTCAGCCGGGTGATGAATTCAGCAAACAGGCCGGCGTGGTGGCAGATGTCATTGCCAGCGCGGCGAGCATGATCGCGGCAGCCGGCAAAGTGGTGATCGTGGCCGGCCCGCTGAAGGGCGTGTCGGGCGCGCTGTCTGAGCTGGCCGGCGCCACGGGCGCGAAGATCGTGAGCATTCAGGGCCGGGCCAATAGCCGGGCGGCGGCTGCCTATCTGGCGGCCGGCGAGTTCGAGCCAAAGGGCAAGCAGGCCGTGTTCCTGGCCCTGGGCGACGAGAAGCCGAGCCAGAAGCTTGTGCAGCAAGCGCAGGGCGCGCCGTTCGTGGTTGTGCAGGCGGCCTATGCTTCACAGGTCACGGCCGCCGCTGATGTTGTGTTCCCGGTCGAGACCTGGGCCGAGCAGGAAGGGCATTTTGTCAACATCGAGGGCAGGGCGCAGGAAGCGCGGCGCGGATTGACGCCGCCGGACGATGTGTGGTCCAGCCTCAGGGTGTTGCAGTCGCTGGCTCAGAAGATGGGCTACGAATTGACTGCTGACTGGCAGAAGGGATTTTAGATTTTAGATTTTGGATTTTAGATTTGGGGCTGCCAGGCAAATCCAAAATCTGAAATCCAAAATCGGCAATGGAGAGAGGGTATGGCAAAGCCGAAAGTGTGTGATGACTGGCTGGCCGGGTGCGCCGGCTGCGAGATGTCGCTGCTCGACATCGACGAGCGCATTTTGCAGCTGGTCGATCTGGTCGATCTGCGCTCGACGCCGATCACGGACCTGAAGATGCCGGATGAGAGCGGCGTGGATGTGGGCATTCTGACCGGCGCGGTGAACAACACCTATAACGAGGAAGTGGCCCACACCATGCGCAAGCGCGCGAAGATCGTCGTGGCGCTGGGCGACTGCGCCGTGTTTGGCGGCGTGGTGGCCATGCGCAACTTCTTCAAGCTGGAAGACGCGTTGCAGCGCGCCTATGTCGAAACCGAGAGCACCGAGCCGGGCAGCAAAGTGCCGTCCGATCCAGAGCTGGCCCGGCCCATGACTGTGAAGGCGGTCGGCGAGGTCGTGAAGGTGGATGTCAATGTGCCAGGCTGCCCGCCAGAGGCCGACGTGATTTTCTACGCGCTGAGCGAGCTGGCGCAGGGGCGCATTCCAGAGCTAAAGGGCGAGCTGTTGCATTGGCACTAGCGATTTTGGATTTGGGATTGCGGGTTTTGGATTGCGGACGCAAATCCCGAATCCGAAACGGAATGGAGAAGAGATGAGCGCGCAAAAGATCACGATCGAGCCGGTCACCCGGATTGAGGGGCACGCCAAGGTCACCATTCATCTGAATGAGGCCGGCGATGTCGAGCGGGCGTATCTGCACATCAACGAATTCCGCGGCTTTGAGAAGTTCTGCGAAGGCCGCATGTACTTCGAGATGCCCAGCATCACGCCGCGCATCTGCGGCATCTGTCCGGTCAGCCACCATCTGGCCTCGGCCAAAGCGTGCGACCAGATCGTCGGGGCCGAGCCGCCGCGCCCGGCCAGCCTGCTGCGCGAGCTGATGCACATGGGGCAGATCATCCAGAGCCACGGCATGCACTTCTTCGAGCTGGCCGGGCCGGATCTGCTGCTGGGCTTCGACGCCGACCCCGCCATCCGCAACGTAGTGGGCCTGATCCAGGCCAACCCCGAAGTCGCGGTGAAAGCGGTGCGGCTGCGCAAGTATGGCCAGGAGATCATCCACACCCTGGGCGGGCGCAAGGTGCATCCGAACTTTGCCATCCCCGGCGGCGTGAACAAGGCGCTGAAGCCGGCTGAGCGTGACGAGATCCTGGCCGGCTGGCAGGAAGCCCTGGAGACCACCCAACTCGGCATTGCCATCATCAAGGACTGGGCGGCCCGCAACAAGGAAGACATCGACAAGTTCGCCGTCTTCCCCACCGGTTACTTCGGCCTGGTCACCCCGCAGGGCGGCCTGGAACTGTATCAGGGCGACTGCCGGCTGATCGACCAGAAGGGCAACCTGTTGGAGCAGTTCCCGGCGACCCGCTATCTCGACTATATCCAGGAGCATGTCGAGGACTGGTCCTATCTCAAGTTCCCGTTCTACAAGAAGATGGGCTGGCCGAAGGGGGTGTACCGCGTCGGCCCGCTGGGCCGGCTGAATGTGGCCGACCGCATTGACACGCCGCTGGCGAACGAGGAATGGAAGCTCTTCCGCAGCCTGAATGGGGGCAAGCCGGTTGAGAACACCCTGCACTATCACTACGCGCGCCTGATCGAGGCGCTGTTCGCCATCGAGAAAGTGCGCGTCCTGCTCGACGACCCGGACATCCTTAGCACCGAGATTCAGAATACGCGCAAAGACTTCAATCCAGAAGCGGTGGGCGTCATCGAAGCGCCGCGCGGCACGCTGCTGCACCACTACTGGGTGAAGGAAAATGGCCAGATCGAGCGCGTCAACCTGATCGTCTCCACCGGCCACAACAACTATGCCATGAGCACGGCCGTCGATAGCGTGGCCAAGACCTACATCAGCGGCCAGAAGGTGCGCGAGGGCCTGCTCAACCGGGTGGAAGCCGCTGTGCGCGCCTATGACCCCTGTCTGTCGTGCTCGACCCACGCGCTGGGCCAGATGCCGATGATTGTCGATATCCTGGGGCCGGATGGCGCTGTGGTAGAAACGTTGCGCCGCGACGGCTGATGCGGCTTCCGCCCTGTGCCCATCCCCCATCGCCACCCAGAGGGGCATTCACAAGAATGCCCCCTCTTTTTTTTGCTTTGTTGCTGCCCTGATTCGTTTCCGTTTGCCGGTGAGCGCGATGTGATGTGATATTGTTGCTCCAGTGAAAATGCGCCCACAAGCCCGGTCATGCCACCGGGTGCGGCATTTTCATCCGCTGTGGTGAACCACCGATTCATGGGCAACTCCAGTGAAAATGCGCCCACAAGCCCGGTCATGCCACCGCTTGCGGCATTTTCATCCGCTGTGGTGAACCACCGATTCATGGGCAACTCTTTTACGATAAAAGAAGCAAAGGAGTATGATTATGCAATGCAAGTGCGGCCACCTGATTGGCCTGATGGCAGTCTGCGCTCTTGTGACTGCTGCCGTTCACGCTGGTCCGGCTCGCGCGCAGCAACCTGATCCACCAACGCAGTCACTGCCCCAGCCGGCCTATCTGCCTGCCCCCGTGCCCCAGACGCCGCACTCGACAGGCGACCCGTCATCCAGCGCCTTGCCTGACGTGCCGCCCGATGGGTCGCCAGCGCCGGCAACGGTTGCGGCTGTGTCGCCGCGCGCATTCTTCCCCACAGTTGTCAGATCACCCGCATCACTGCCCAACCCCCCGGCGGACAAAAATGATATTCGCGCCTACATCAACTATTTTCGGGCGCTGGCCGGCGCGCCGGCCATCAGTCTGGATGCCACGCTGAACAACAATTGCTGGCTGCACGCCCGGTACATGGCCGAGAACAACGTGCTGACCCATCAGGAAGACCCAAACAATCCCTGGTACACGCCGCAGGGGCAGGTGTGCGCCGGCAACGGCAACGCCTGGATGGGCGGCGCGTTCTATCAACCCTACTGGCAGCCCTATCACGCCATTGAGGGTTGGATGGGATCGGTGGGGCACCGGCTGTGGATGTTGTATCCGACCACGCCGGTGTTCGGTTTTGGCTTCTACACTGCGGCCAACAATCGCGCGGCCGCCGGCCTGGACGTGCTGTCGCGCTTCAATTCGACCGCCGATGCGTCCTACCCCAACTGGCCGGTGCGTTACCCGGCCTCCGGCCAAACTGACGTGCCGGCGGCCCAATACCCCATCACGGTCTTCTGGCGCTACTGGGGCCCTTCGCCCACGCTGACCAGCGCCAGCCTGAGAACAGCCGAGGGCGCGGCGGTGGCGCATACCGCAACCACCAGCCTGGATGCCGGGCACAAGGGCGTGAAGGTCACGCCCAGCGTCGCGCTGGCCCGCAACACGGCCTATGTGGTGTCTATATCGGGCGCGTACAACGGCGCGCCGTTCAGCTACACCTGGTCGTTCAGAACCAGCCCGTGAGATGAAGGACGCCGCTGAGCGAGTATGTGTATGACAGGTTGAACGCCGTGGTCAACGAAGACGGCACGCGCTTCGTTTCCCACACGTTGTACAACCCGCAGGGGCAGGTCGTGGCGCAGCGGCTGGCGGCTGAGCTTGTCGAAGCCGGCGGTGGACTGACGAAGGTGTGGGAATATGACCCGGCAACGCTGCGGCTGACGGCGCTGCGGGCGGGCGTAACCGGCCCCTGGCGCGACCTGCAAGACCTGAGCTACATCTATGACCCCGCCGGCAACATCGTCAGCCTCGTGGACGGCGTGAACGCCGGCCAGCGGCAATGCTTCCGGTACGACGGGCTGAACCGGCTGACCGGCGCGTTCACCGAGAACAGCGACTGCTCGGCATACAACGATGAGGGCGTGGGCGCGTACCATCACACCTACGAGTACAACGCCATCGGCAACATCACCGCCTACGATGGCAACGCCTACACCTATGGCGGCGCGCAGCCGCACGCGGTGACCTCGGCGTTCGGCAACACGTATGCCTATGATGCGAACGGGAATCAGGTGATTCGGGTGATTCGGACTGCGTCCGCTCGGACTGCGTCCGCGGGCAGCCAGACGCGCACGCTGGGCTACGACGCGGAGAACCGGCTGGTGTCGGTGCGCACGCAGGGCGCGCCGGCGGCGGTCAGTCCGCTGTTGAGCCACACGGTGTATGTGCCGATGGTGGCCGGCGGCGGAGAGGTGGCGCCGCAGGCTGTTTTCCTGTATGACGCGGAGGGCAATCGCGTCAAGGGCCGTGTGGATGGGGTGACGGTGGCTGAGCTTGTCGAAGCCGGTGGTGTACATCGCCGGCGTGTACGAGTGGCGGGCCGGGGCGACGACGACGTACTATGATGGCGGGGCGATGCGGCGGAGCGGGCACGCGAGCGACAACGGCGTGTTCTACGTGCTGGCTGACCATCTCGGCACGACGAGCGTGATCGTGAGTCAGGCCGGCGAGGAGGTGGCGCGGCAGTATCACTACCCGTTCGGGGCGAGGCGTGGGAGCGGGTTGAGCGGGTTGACGACGAAGCGGTTCACGGGGCAGTATCACGAGGCCGGGGTGGCCGGCGGGGAGGGGCTGAGCTACTACACCGCGCGGTGGTACGACCCGCAGGTGGGCCGGTTTGTGAGCGCGGATACGCTTGGCGCGTTCTGCAGAACCGGCGGTCGCTCATATCGCTTCTATCAGACTACCGCAACGATCAAGGCCGGCGGTGTTGGCGCTGAGATATCACCGTGGCTCGACGCATTTGCGTTGATCTATGGCCCCTGAAGGCTTTGTCTTTAGATCGGGAGGTGAAAAGATGAGGCATTGCTCAATGATTGTGCTGGCTCTGGCGGTGGTGGCCTGCGCCGCGTGCGGGCCGGCGGCGCGCAACGCTGTCCGCTCGCAGGTTGGCGAGATTGCCGAGAGTCTGCGCCATCCGCCGGAGAGCACGATTATTCTCACCGTGGATGAACTGATGCCGCCCGGCAGCAGCGAGATCTGCCACGGCGCTGATCGTTTCTATCTGATCGGTTCGCCGCTCTCAGAGGAGGAAATTCAGGCCCACTATGACGCGCAACTCGGTGGCGAGAAATGGTCAAACAAGGGCAATGACCGCGACCACTCAAGCTGGTCGAGAAGCAACGGCAGATATTCACAGGCGCTGTCGATCGTGTTCCGGAACTCTCTCATGGAGTATCTGCCTTCATATCGTGAGGCGATTCCCAGGGCGCGAGCGCAGTTCCAGACAGTCTACGTGCTGGGAATCATTGTGTATACGAGCGACACGTGCAAAGGATAGCGGCGTTGCCGGCGTAGAGCGGCGGCGCGTTCATGCGCTTACGCACTCGGACCGCGCGCAAACTGCTGCAAGGCGCGGTATCATTGCCTCGCGGAAGTCCTCCGCGCGCCCGGCTATGGACAGCATCACCTCTCTCTGCGAGCGTTATCACGTCGATCTGGCGCATGCCGGCCACGTCGCCCGGCTGACCACGGCGCTGTTCGACGCGCTGCACCCGCTCCATCAACGCTCGCCGCGCGCGCGCGAACTGGTCGAGGCTGGCGCCCTCTTGCACAACGTGGGCCTGACGACCGACCCCGCCGGCCATCACATCGCCGGCCGTGACATCATCGTCGCCGCGCAACTTTCCGGCTTCACCCAGGCCGAGCGATTGATGCTGGCTTGCATTGCCGCTTTCCATCGCAAGGCAGTTCGCCCGGAGGCCGAGCCGCTATTCCAGGCGTTGAATCCTGCTCAGCAGCATGAGACGCTTGTGCTCAGCGCACTGGTGCGCATTGCCGACGGATTGGACTACTCGCAGACCCAATCCACGCGCATCGACTCGGTTGATCTGGATCAGGCGCCGGATGCCGAAACACCCATCCGCCTGCGCGTGAAAGGCCCGCACAGCCACGAAGACGCCGCCCGGGCCGAAAAGAAGTCCGACCTGTGGCGCGCGCTGTTCCGGCCTGTGCGCGTGAGCGGGCGCATGACGCGCCCCGGCCTCACGCCCGATGACACGCTCGCTGCCGCCGGCCGGCGCATCCTGCGCTATCAACTCGACCGCATCGATCAGGACGATTGGTTGCTGCGCGATGGCGCCGCCTCACCCCGGCTGATTCACCGCCTGCGCGTGACCACGCGCCGGATGCGCAGCACCCTGCGCGCCTTCGGCGACTATTACCGTCCGAAGAGCCTGCGCCCCCTGACCAAAGGGCTGCTGCGCCTGGCCGATTGCCTGCGCCCGCTGCGCGAACACGATGTGCTCGTGACGGCGCTGGAGGACTATGCCAGAGACTTCGAGGCCGGCGCGGAGGCGCTGCCCGGCGTCGAGGCGCTCATGGCGGCCTGGCAGGCTGAGCGCGAGGCGCTGCGCGCGCGCGTCACCGAATATCTGGCCGGCCCCGCGCACGCAGAATGGTTCCAGGAAATGCTGGCGTTTGTGCAAACCGATCGCCACGACCGGCCGGCCAAACCCGGCAAGCCTTCCCGCCTGCGCCACGCCATCGACGCCATGCAGGCCGAGCATCTGGCGCGGGTGAGGGCGTTCGACGTGATGCCCGATCCGCCGTCGGTCGAAGATCTGCATCGCCTGCGGATTGCCATCAAGCGCCTGCGCTACCTCACCGACGCCCTGCGTGAGGTGTTGCCGGCCGATCGCGCAGAAAGGGTGTTGACCGCCTGTGTTGCGGCCCAGGATGCCTATGGCGGCGTGAACGATGCGCACATGGCCGCCGGCGCTGCGCTGCGCTTTCTGGAAGATCGCTCCCCCGATGCGCGCGGTCTCGATCCGGCGGCTATGCGCGGTGTGGTGAGCTTCGCGCAGGCGCAGCAGCAGGTGATCGACAGGGAATTGTCAGGCTGGCGAGCCTGGCTGGCGCCGCTGTTGGTGATATGATGCCCGCCCGGCAACGCGGACTCTGTCCGCCTGCTCCGTGGAGGGCCTAATGTTGAACCGCGATCATCTCTCTCAGCCTGCTGCCTGTCCGCGCCGGCTTGCCGCCAGCGCCCTGTCGCTTGCCCTGGCGTTTGCGCTGACGGCGTGCGCCGCTGCCGTGTCGTCTGCGCCGGCCGGCATTCGCGTTGCGCCGATCACACCCCCGGCTTCGACAAGCTCAGCCACCAACACGCCCATCGTGGTGGACATTGTTGTGCCGCCCAATGCCCAACCGGCAACGCCGGCCCCGCCTGCAGCCATACCCACCCCGATCGCAACGGTTGCGCCGACGCCTCGGACTATGTCCGCGACTTCCGCCGAAACGCCGGCTGAGTCGCCGACACCCTTGCCCGATCCGGTTGCGATCACAGGACAGCGCGTCCCCGTCCCCGCAGTTGGCGAGGATGCCACCACCGGCCTCTCGGCCACCGAGACCTTCTCCGACACTGCCGTGCCCCCGCCGGTCGATCTGGTGGTGTTGCCCCCGGGCACGATCAACATTGCCCTGCTCGGCGTGGACACTCGCCCAAAGCTCGGTTTTGCCAACACCGATGTCATCATCATCGCCAGCATCAATCCTGACGTGCCGGCTGTCACGCTGCTCTCCATTCCGCGCGACACGCTGGTGTACATCCCAGGCTGGCGCTCGCACAAGGTCAACATGGCGTTTGCGCGCGGCGGGCCGGACTTGTTCAGGCAGACGATCCGGTACAACTTCGGGATCAATGTGGACTACTACGCCATGGTCAACTTCTCCGCCGTGGTGCGGGCGGTCAATACGCTCGGCGGCGTGCAGATCGTGGCGACCTGCCCTCTATTTCATCAATTCCCAAAAGACCCGTACTACATGGCTGATCCGGCCTCGCCCATGACCGTAACCGCCCCTTACACCGACACGTTCACCGGCGAAGTGTGGGAGCCGGGCACAGCCGTGCCCTTGCAGACCATCAACATCCCCCGGCCCGGCATCTACACGTTGGACGGTCTGGAGGCGCTGGCCTATGTGCGCGCCCGTTACGGCGTGCTGGGCGGCGACATCGACCGCGGCCGGCGCGAGCAGCGCCTGATCCGCGCCATGTTCAACAAGGTCAGGCAACTCGACATGATCGCCAAAGTGCCCGAGTTGTACGCGCAGTTCCAACACGAAGTGAAGACCGACCTGACGCTGGAAAACATGCTGTATCTGGCCACCCTCGCCCCGCGATTCGAGGACGCCATCATTCGCAGCCGGTTCATCGACGGCGGCGGCCTGCGCGGCGCGACGCTGCCAACCGTCGGTTCCGTCCTGATCCCCAACCGCGAGACGATGCAGCCTTACATTCAGCAGGTGCTGCGTGTGGCGTTGAATCAACGCCCGAATGAAGGCATCCCGATCGAGGTGTGGAACGCCACGAGCGATCCCAACTTCGGCATCGTGGCCGCCGACCGGCTGGGTGATCTCGGCTTTCGCATTGTCGATATCAGGACTGTTGAGGAGCGCGTTGCCAGAACCCAGATCGTCGATTTCACCACGACGAAGAAAGGCAGCGCGTTGCCGCTCCTTCAGCGCACGTTCAACATCAAGGACGACGCGATTGTCGAGCAACCCACTGCGGACGGGCCGCGCTATCGCATCATTGTGGGGCCGGATTTCAACCCCTGCTATTACCAGACGCAGTCCCCCGCTGCGCCGACTCCCACGCCGCAGCCCACCCCCGATCCAGGCGCCGCCGGCGGAGACGCTGGCGGAGACGCTGGCGCTCAGCAAGCCCAATCACCACCGGCAGAGCCAACCGCTCAGCCCCAACCATAGACTCGTTGAGGTGTCGGACGCCTCACGGCAGTCCGTCGCCTGAGACCTGGATGCCCCGCTCGGCCAGCATCTCGCGCACTATGTCGGCATGAGCGGCGTCCACAATGGCCACCGGCTGCAGGCTACCCTCGATCAGCTTCAGATAGCGGCCAACGGCCTCGTCGTCGAGCAGGTTGTTCAACACTTCCTGATGGCTGAACTCAAACAGGCACACCGCGCTTGCGGCGGCGCGGCCAAAGAAGCGCGCCCAGTCGCGGATGCTCTGCTCGACCGGCGCCGGCAGCGGCCCGTCGTGCAGGTGCGCCAGGATGGCCAGAATCTCATCCAGAGTCATACCGCCGGCCAACGCGTTGCGAACACCGGCAGCCGTGATCTGCAATGGCCGGCCCGGCGCAACGGGGCCTGAGAACGGCGCCAGTTGGCTGAGGGCGAACAGACTGGGCGCCGGCTGCTTGAACAGCACATCGAAGCTGCCCGGTCCTTCCTGAGACGGAACCAGACGCAGACAGCCCTCTGTGTCATCGCGCGCGGGCGAGCCATCCGCAGCGTCGCCGGCGCTGATCTGCGGCATCCATCCCGCCTCGCTCAGCGCCTGGATAACCGCCTCCATCGTCGCGCCGGGCTGGATCAGCGCGTGCGCCGACCCCAGCGCAACCGGCGCCAGTTGGGCCTGCGCCAACACATGGGTGACGGCGTCGCGCGCGTCCTCGTCTGCAAATTGAACCACGCGCGCCTGCCGATGGAACACGATACGATGATGCCGGGTTTCCCACTCGTCCAGCGTTCGCCGGATGTTGGGCGGCAGCGGCGCGCCCTGATGCGCTTCCAGAAACGACACAATGCGCCGGACATCCCAGCCGGCCTGATGCCCCCGATACACCGATTCCCGCGTCAACTGATAAGCAGTGGCGCGATCGCCGCCCTGCACGTCTGCAAACTGATCGAGGTCCATCAGCACGCGGTCGCTGATCGGCTCCATGGCCAGGATCGTAAAATCGGGTTGCACCAGCACCCGCCCTCCGTTCTCGACATAGTGCGGCGGGTCGGCCAGTTCGAGCAGCCACAGGCCGGTCTCAGTCAGCCGGTAAGCAGTGGGCAACGGAGGCGCCGGCGTGCGCTGATCGCGGCTTGCGTCTGTGCTGGATGCGCCAAAGCCCAAATCGACCAGCCCCAGCCAGTGCAATGGGCCGGCCAGCGCAGACAGCATAGCCAGTCGGTCAGGCAGGCCGGTTTGCTCTGGCGCATGGCTGCCGATAGCGCGCAAACCCGCCGGCTCCGGGCGCGCGACCGCGTTCAGCAATGCAGCCGTAGACCGCCAACGCTCGCCGGGCTGCGATGCGCGACCAGGCTCCAGCGCCCGCTCATGTAGCGCCCGCTCATGCAGCGCCCGCTCCAGAGCGGCGTTTTTCTCGACGCGCGCGAGGGCGCGCAAGAGCGCGACGCGCGCCTTCATTGTCAGAGCCAGTTCATCCCGACGCGGGCCGGTCAGGGCGCTGCGCCGCAAAGGGCCGGCGTCGGTAATCATCGACCTGTCGCGCCAGGTCTCGAACGCGCGCTTGATGCGCGCGGCCAGGGGCATGTGGAAGAATTGCCCGCCGGCTTGCGCTCTGATAGCGCCCTGTGTTTCAGCAAGTTCGCGCAGCCCGATCAGCAACTGCCGCATGAAGAACAGGCGAGGGTATTCCTGTTCAGAATCCGGCCCGCCGAGCGGCTCGTTGAGCGCTGCAAGCAGCGCCTTGAAAGCCGTCTTGTAGATCCAGCCGCGCGCCGTCAGCCCCACCTCGCCTTTGCTGCGCACATGCCGCCAGTAGCGGCTCAGGTCGCGTTGGAAGTCGGAGGCCGATGCCGACGCAACCATGTAGGGCAAGCCGCCGGGCTTGCCAGAGTCGCCGGGCTTGCCAGTTTCCTGCGCGGCATTGCGCTCAGGTCTTTGCTCAGTGTTGCGCGTGTGCATAGCGTTTTGCTGATGGACGATTGGCCGCAATCAGACTACAGTGGGCGTGTATCCGCGCTCGACGAACTCGCGGATGAGCGCGTCCAGGCTGTCTGACCGGATGACGACGGCGCGCGGCGACATCTGGTGCACGATGGCCTGCGCCAGCGACGTGTTGGCCAGCAACTCGGGCAGGGCGTAGTCGTCGGACAACTGAAGAATAGTCAGCGATTCGTAGACCCGCACGCGGCCATATCGCTCGGCGATGGCGCGATACTGATCGAGGGCCGCCTGTGGCGCCGGCGCGCCGAACCGCTCGAATTGCGCCGCCACCTCGCCGGCTGTGATGCCCTCGCCCAGGGCGGCCTGGATGCTGGCCGGCGTGAGGCGGTAGGTGAAGGGCGCCTCGGCCGGCTCGCCGATCTTGCGCGCAAACGCGATGAAGTCTGCCCGTTCCGGCGCGGGCGGCAAGCGCCAGGTGGCAGCGTCGAGCCACACGACCGGCGCGGTGGTTCGGGGCTGCGGCGTGGCGGTCGCCGGCAAGGCGGGCAAGGCGGACGCGCTCTCTGCGGACAGACTGTGCGTTTGCGCCGCCAGCGCATCGCCTGTGCTTGCCGCGATCTGCGCCTGTGTGACCCAGTCGACCATGTCTGTGAGGCGCAATGCGACGAGACGATTATCGGCGCCGTCTTCCACCTCCGTTTCTATCAGCCCAAACCATTGCGCCGGGCCGCACAAAGCCGCTTCGAGGACTGCGCCGATGCTGCGCGTCCATTCGTCATACCGGCCATGCTGCAAGCGTATCAAGCCATCCGGGCTGGCGAACCACCAGTGGTCGGGAGTCATGAACGTCCAGGCGCAGTCCCGGTGAAAGTCGAACAGGGCGCGGCGCAGGGCCGGCCAGTCGACCCACTGCGCGCGCGGCAATCCGCGCAAGACGCGGAATAGATAGCGCCGCAGGGCGCACCACTCCGCGCCCAGATCGAGCGGCCCCAGCTCGCGCGCGCCAATGGCCCGCATGACTTTGAACGGCTGTGGCGCAGACGCATCTGAGGAGGGGCGTCCCGCGCCCAATGCCAGATGCGCCTCAAGCGCGTCGGGCACGCTTTCCTGCCAGGCCGTCCAGGCGCGCAGGAATCGCTGCGCGTTCGACAGCGCATACCACGCTTCGACGGCGGACATGCGCGCTCCGACATGCCGGCCGGTTTCCGAAGGGTGGGCATCGCTGCGGGCCGTGTCCGCGCCGGCGTCGGGCGCCTCGATCAGTTGCAGGCTGGCCGCGATGGCGAACAGAAACTCGCACTCGGCCGCCGGCAGGCCGGTCTGGTTTTCCAGTCTGGCGCGCGCATCAGGCGAGAGCCATGAGGCCGTCGGCACGCTGATGCCGCTGCGCGGGTCCGGCGCCCAGCCGGGGCGCGAGTTGAGCAGGCGATGGGCTTCGTCTTTGTCGTGTTCCCATCGCCTCAGCCAGGGCGTGTTGCCGGCCTGGGGGTGGGGGGGCAGCGGCGCGCGGGCTTCGACGCCGGTGGACATCACCGCGTCGAGGAACATGTCGAATGCGTCAAGGAAATTGACGATTGGCGATGGACGGTGGATGAGCGTGGACGGCTGATGGGCGGTCGTTGCAGCGGCAGCAGTCCATGAGACGACCGGAACGTTGCCGCCGCTGGCTGTCAGTGGCAACCACTGGTAGTACACGTCACGATAGCCCACATAGCGATTGGTGGGGAAGATCAGCGCGCGCCGGCGCAGGGCGTCGAGCACCTCTGACAGCGCGCGTGATGGCGCGCGTGATAGCGCGCGATCGGGTGCGCCCTCGCTCTGTCTGCTCCACAGGGCGCTGATCAACGCGCGCGGCACAGGCAGCTCGTGGTCGCGCGCGGTCAGCAGCCGGCGCGCCAACTCAGCCTCGTCGGCGGGCAATCCCTCCAGCAGCGCCCCAGGGTCCGCGCGCATCCGGGCCACACGCTCGGCCAATGCATGGGCCACCTGCTCGACAAAGCCGTTGCGCGATGACCCTTTGAGCGGGATATTCCACAGCCGGGCCAGGGCGCGCATTTGGGCGATGTTGAACTCGGCTTCGAGCGTTTCGGTCAGGGCTGGCAACGGGGCGCGAAACGGCGTTGCGTGCGGCCAAAAGCCGTTGCCTGCCCCGTTGGGCTGTGTCTGCGGCGGGCTGTGCGTGCGTGTCACGGTCATTTCAATTTCTGCGCCGGACGGGCGCGGCATTGGCGGCGATGACAGCCGGCTGGAACGCTGCCACCTCGTCCTCGTAGAAGATATCGTAGTGATAGCCCTGCTCGGTCAGGAACAACTGGCGTTTGGCGGCAAATTCCTGATCCAGCGTGTCGCGCGTGACGATGGTGTAGAAGTGGGCCAGCAGGCCGTTTTGTTTGGGCCGCAGCACACGGCCCAGGCGTTGCGCCTCTTCCTGGCGCGAACCGAACATGCCGCTGACTTGAATCAGCACATTGGCGTCGGGCAGGTCGATGGAGAAGTTGCCCACCTTCGACAGCACCAGCTTGTTGATCTCGCCGTCGCGGAATTGCGCGTACAGTTTTTCGCGTTGCCGCACCGGCGTCTCGCCGGTGATGAGCGGCGCCTCGATGCGCCGGGCGATCTCCTCCAACTGGTCGAGGAACTGGCCGATGATGAGCACCGAGTCCTCGCGATGCTTGGACATCAGCAGGGAAAGGATGCGCTGTTTGCGGCGGTTGGTGGCGGCGAAGCGGTATTTGTTGTCCAGATTGGTCACGGCGTATTCGAGCCGGTCCTCCTCTTCCAGGGGAACGCGGATCTCGTGGCATTCGGCGGTGGCGATCCAGCCCTGGCGCTCCAGGTCTTTCCACGGCACGTCGTACTTCTTGGGGCCGACCAGCGAGAACACTTCGTCTTCGCGTCCGTCCTCGCGCACGAGCGTGGCTGTCAACCCAAGCCGGCGGCGGGCCTGGATTTCGGCGGTGATGCGGAACACCGGCGCCGGCAACAGGTGCGCCTCGTCGTACACGATCAATCCCCAATCCAGCGAGTTGAACAGGGACATGTGGGGATAGTCGGCGATGATTTGGGATTTGGGATTTGGGATTTTGGATTGCAGATCGGCGCTGTCGATTCCGTTGCTCGAATCGGACTGGCCTGTGGCTGGTTTTCGCCGGGGGCGGTAGGTGAGCACCTGATAGGTGGTGACGGTGACGGGGCGGATTTCCTTCTTCAGGCCGGTGTATTCGCCGATCTGGTCTTCGGTGAGGGTGGTTTTGTCGAGCAACTCGCGGATCCATTGCCGCACGGCGACGGTGTTGGGCGTCAGAATCAGGGTGGCGCACTGCGCCCGATGCATAGCGGCGATGCCGACCAGGGTTTTGCCGGCCCCGCAGGGCAGCACCACCACGCCGCTGCCGCCGGCGGCGCTCCCGCCGGCCCAGTACACCTCGGCGGCGTCCACCTGATAGTTGCGCAGGGAGAACGGCGCGCCGGTCAGGGCGCCCAACTCGCGCAGATCGAAGGCGAGCGCAGCGCCCTCGACATAGCCGGCCAGGTCTTCGGCTGGAAAACCGATCTGCACCAGCGCGCGCTTGACCTGCCCGCGCTGCACGGGGTCGATCTGAAAGGTGAGCGGGTTCAGCCGGGCCTGGATCAGCGGCGCAAACAGCTTGTGCCGGCTGATCTCTTCGGCTAGCCGCGCGTCGTCGGTGACGACCAGCATCCGGCCTGCGCCATTTGGCCCGCCGGCCCAGAACCCCTCTTCGGCAACGATTTTGATCCGCCCATATCGCCCGATGGCGTCCCGAATATCCACCCGCACGTTGTCCGGCAGCGGATATTTGGAGAACCGCTCCAGGTCGGCCAGGATGGCGTCGGCGGTCAGGCCGGCCGCTGCGGCGTTCCACAACGACAGCGAGCCGATGCGATAGGTGTGCACGTACTCCGGGCTTTTTTCCAGCTCGGCGAAGCGGGCCAGGGCATCGCGCGCCTCGGCGTACAGCGGGTTGTCCACTTCCAGCAGCACGCTCTTGTCGCTCTGGACAATGAGAGGATTTTCAGGCCGGTAAGTCGTCATACGAAATACGTATTAGAACATAGTTCAGGGGCCGGAGTCAAAGGGAGAACACAGACGACAGATGACAGATGACAGACCGCAGAGAGAGTTGCGCTTGCGCCGGGGGCGGGGGTGTGGTTAACTACTGTCCCGGATGTTCCAGATAGCCATCATTTTTCTGACCGGCATCTTCGGGCTGGTGTCGATTACTGTGGGGGCGCTGAACCTGGCGCAGGTCATCCGTTTTGTGTCGCGCGCGCAGGCTGCCCCGGGCATCGTCTCGGAGATCGTTGAACTGGAGAAACGTCCGATCGGCAGCCCGCTGTATCAGGCCCGCGTGCGATTCAGGGCGCGGGACGGCCGGGAGATTGAGTTCGACAACCGCAATCTGACCGGCAGGCTCCACGAGGTGGCCGGCCAGAAAGTCACCGTGCTCTATGATCCGGCCAACCCGGCCGAGGCGATGATCCGCACGGCATGGATGTGGGTGAATCCTGTGGTCGCGCTGTTCAGTGGGCTGATCTTTATGGCGATCTGTGCGGCAAATTTGGCTCAGGTGGGGCAATAGCTATACTCACGCGCATGGCTTTGTTGTGTCGGCCTGCTGTGTAGTTGGGCAAGCCGCCAGGCTTGCCACATAGCTATACTCACGCGCATGGCTTTCTCGTTTCGACTGATTCTGGATGATTTCTGTGACGGCGCCACGAACATGGCGCGCGATGAGGCCATTTCGCGCGCCGTAGGCGCCGGCGACCAGCCGGCCACGCTGCGTTTCTACGGCTGGCAGCCGCCCTGCATCAGCCTGGGCCAGGCTCAACGCACCCGCAGCGTGGACCTGGCTGCGTGCGAGGCCGATGGCGTTGGCGTGGTGCGCCGGCCGACCGGCGGACTGGCCATTCTCCACACCGACGAGTTCACCTACAGCATCTCTCTGCCGATCGGCCACCCGATTGCCGAAGGCGATGTGATGACCTCCTACCGGCGCATTGCCGGGGCGATTGTGGAGGGGTTGCGTCGGCTGGGCGTGCCCGATGCCAATGCTGACCGGGTGGCCAAAGAAGACAAGGCCAAAGGGCCGGTGTGCTTTGAAGCGCCCAGCGACTACGAGGTGGTGGGTGGGGGCAAGAAGCTGGTAGGCAGCGCCCAGTGGCGGCGGGTGGATGGCGTGCTCCAGCACGGCAGCCTGCCGCTGCGCGGCGACATTGCCCGCATTTGCCGCTATCTGATCGGCGCCCCGCCGCCGCAGGATGTGCGCGCCCACGCCGGCACGCTGAGCGAGGTGGCCGGCCGCGATGTCTCCTGGAGCGAGGTCGCCCAGGCGTGGGAAGCCGCGTTTGCGGATACGCTGGACATCGCCTTCACAATGCAGCCAATCTCTGAGGCCGAGTTGCAGGCGGCTGAAGAATTGCTGGCCTCGCGCTACGCCAACGATGCCTGGACCAAACGGCGCTGAGCGGGAGTCGTCAGTAGACAGTAGTCAGAGTCACCACTGCCCCCTCGACACTCGACACTCAGCACTCGGCACTCAGCACTCAGAGTTTCTTTTCGCTGGAGTGGCCGGGGAAGGCTTTGGCGCCGGGGTTGAGAAACTGATAGGCGAAGTTGACGGCGTAGCAGACCTGTCCAAAGCCGACCGCAATCAGGTTGAGCGGCTCGACGCCGGCTTCGGCGCAAATATCGCCGGCGGCATACACGCCGGGGATGTTGGTCTCCATCTTGCTGTTGACTTTGATGTAGCGCGTGCCCACCATCTCCAGCCCCCAGTTTTTGATTGGGCCGAGATCGACGTTGAACCCCAGGGTGAGAATGACCGCGTCCACAGGCATGACTTCTTCGGCTTTGGTTCGGTTGTCGAAGATGACCGCCTCCTGAACCCGGCCATTGCCGCGCACGGTCTTCAACTCGTAGAACAGCTTGACCTCGACTTCTGAGTTCATCAGTTCAGTGACCGAGGCGGCGTGGGCGCGAAAGCCGTCGCGCCGGTGAATGAGTGTCACATGTCTGGCGTAGTCTTTCAGGTTCAGCGCCCAATCCACGGCTGAATCGCCGCCGCCAACGATCAGAATGTCGCGGCCGCGGAAAATGGCCTTCTCTTTGACAGAGTAGTACAACCCGTTCTCCTCGTACTGCGCCAGTTCGGGGTTGGGCAGTTTTTTGGGCGTGAAGGCGCCCACGCCGCCGGCAATGACGACCGACCGCGAACGGTGCGCGCCCTTGCTGGTGGTCAGGGTGAACGCGCCATCGGCTTCGCGGGTCAGCATCTCGACGCGCTCTCCGAGCGCCAGACAAGGCTTCCAGATCATAGCCTGGTCGATCAGGTGTTTGACCAGATCGCGGGCGATGATGCGCGGGAAGCCGGGCACATCGTAGATGTATTTCTCCGGGTACAGCGCGGCCAACTGGCCGCCCGGCTCGTCCAGCGCGTCGATGACTTTGACTTTCATTTCGCGCAGGCCGGCGTAGAAGGCGCCAAACAGGCCGGCCGGCCCCGCGCCGATGATCGTGACGTCGTACAACTCATGATCCGCAGTGATTGGATGTGACATGGCAGCGTCTCCCTTTAAATTCGGCGCAAGATTACCACACCGCTTCCGATTTCGGATTTCGGATTGGCTGTCGGTGGTGGACGCTGCGGAGCCTGTTTCATCCTGCGCGCGCCTCTGTACACTGCCCTCAAACCGGTGTATAAGGAGTTGTGTTCGAGTTCGCCGGGCGGTCGCGGGCGCAATAGCGCCTGAGGAAAGTCCGGACTCCAGAGGGCGCGGTGCTGGCTAACGGCCAGGCGGCGTGAGCCGACGGAAAGTGCAACAGAAAGACACCGCCCGGAAAGGATGAAGGATGAGGGATGAAGGCGGAAAGCGCGGTTCACTCTTCATCCTTCTGCCTTCATCCTTTCCAGGGCAAGGGTGAAATGGCGCGGTAAGAGCGCACCAGCGTCGCAGTGATGCGGCGGCTCGGCAAACCCCACCGGGAGCAATGCCAAAACGCGCAGATGAGGCGGCCCGCTGATGCGCAGGTAGGCAGCTAGAGCCTGGCAGCAATGCGCAGGTCGAGAGAGATGATCGCCTCGGGCCGGCTTGCCGGCCTACGACAGAATCCGGCTTACAGGCGAACTCGGACACCTCAACGTTGCTTTGCGCAGACGCGCCGCAGCGCGTCTCTACGGCTATGCCGTCTAAACATTCCCGGAATCTTCAAGATTCCGGGAATGTTGTTAGAATCCTCCCGGCCATGCAAACACTTCATGCGTTGTGGTCTGCTCACGCGCCTGCCGGATTGTGGGTGTGGGGCGAAAATTCTGACCCTGCGCCTGGACGAGCGCGCCGGCGCGGCGCAACGCGCGCGGGCGCCCGGCATCCCTTCGCAGCTCCCGATACCGACCTGTCGCAGATGCTCGTGGCCCTCGGCCTGAGCGACATGTCCGAACTGGCGCCGCCCGGCCTGATTTCGGTGTATCTGCCCTCGACGCTTGCTCCTGTTGCGCCCTTGCCCTCGCCTGAACTGATCCTCGACGACCGGCCAGCGCCGGGACCGGAGGCGCAGTTGCTGCCCTGGACCATGCCGGCTTTGCTGCTCGACCCGGCCCAGGCGGTTGACTTTTTGCTCGCCTTGCCGGCCGAGCCGCCGCCCAGACTCGCCTTTGGCAGTTCGGTGCGCTTCTGGGCCGAGGCGATCAAGTTCGTGCTGGAACTGGCGATGCGCCAGAGCTTTGCGCCCACGCTCAGCAAGACCCGTGAGGGCGCCTATCGCGCCGCGTGGCAGATCGTGTTGATCGGCGATGACGAAGCGCGGGCGGCCGCATTAGCCGCGGCCATGCCGCCCCTGTGCCGCGCCCTGGACGCCGGCGCGCCGCTGCCTTCGGCGCAGGCCACCCTGTCCAGTTTCCTGAACCATGCCGTGGACGCGCTGGCGCGCCATGCGCTGGCAACCTCGCGCTGGATGGCTGTGCGGAAGACCGCGCGGAAGACCGCGCGGAAGACCGCGCGGGGCGCCACAACGGACGGCGCGTTGCTCGACCAGTGGCTGCAGGCGCTGGCCGCCCCAGACAGCGACGACGCTGAGTTGAAGGGAACGCCGAAGGAGATCGAAGCCTTTGCCGGCCAGGTGCGGGCATGGCTGGACCCGCTGCGCCCGGCTGCCAACACCGCGCCGTTCCGCACCTGCTTTCGTCTGTCCGAGCCGGAGGATCATCTGGGGCGTGGCATATGGCATCTCAGCTACCACTTGCAGGCCAACGACGACCGGAGCCTGTTGGTGCCGGCCGAGCGTGTGTGGCGCGAGCGCTCGTCCACGCTGACTTTTCTGAAGCGCAAATTCCAGAATCCCCAGGAGCGCCTGCTGGAGGATCTGGGCCGGGCGGCGCGGCTGTTTCCGCTGCTCGAATCGAGCCTGAACGAGGCGCGGCCGGTGGGGATGGCGTTGAGCGTCGATCAGGCTTATGCGTTTCTGCGCGAATCGGCGCCGCTGCTCGAACAAGCCGGCTTCGGCGTGATGTTGCCGGCGTGGTGGCAGAAACGCTCCGCGCGTCTGGGCGTCAAGCTGGAGTTGCGCCCCAAACAAGGCGCGCGCGTCAATCAGAATCTGGTTGGCCGCGATGCCATCATCGGCTACCAGTGGCAGCTTGCGCTGGGCGATCAGGCATTGTCGTTTGAAGAGTTTCAGGCGCTGGCCGAATTGAAAGTGCCTCTGGTGAATGTGCGGGGTCAATGGGTCGAGCTTCAGCGCAATGAGATCGAGCGGGCCATCGCTTTCTTTGAGAAGAAGCGCGGCCAGGGAGATATGGCGCTGAGCGAGGCGATGCGCATCGGCCTGGGGCAGGAGCCGTCAGAGACGGGCCTGCCGGTGGTCGGTGTCGAGGGTGAGGGGTGGATCGGCGATCTGCTCAATCGCCTGTCGGACGATAGCTCGCCGGACGCGCGCATTCCCGCCATCGCGCCGCCGGCAACGTTCAATGGCCAACTGCGCCCCTATCAGGAACGGGGGCTGTCGTGGCTGGTGTTTCTGCGCCGGCACGGGCTGGGCGCCTGTCTGGCCGACGACATGGGCCTGGGCAAAACGGCCCAACTGATTGCCTGCCTGCTGGCGAGCCGGGCGGATGGCAACGCGGTTTGCGGGCCGGCGCTGGTGGTGTGTCCCATGTCCATCGTCGGCAACTGGCAGCGCGAGATCGAGCGTTTTGCGCCCACACTGCGGGTGATGGTGCATCACGGGGCTGAGCGGCTGGCCGGCCAGGCGTTCGAGGAGCAAGTCCAGCGGCACGATGTCGTGTTGACGACGTACTCGCTGGTTCATCGTGACATGGAACATCTGGCGCGCGTCGAGTGGGATACCGTTGTCATCGACGAGGCGCAGAACATCAAGAATCCATCGGCCAAACAGACGCAGGCCATCCGCACGCTGAACGCTGCGCACCGCATCGCGCTCACCGGCACGCCGGTGGAGAATCGCCTGTCTGAGCTGTGGTCGATCATGGATTTTCTGAACAAGGGCTACCTCGGTTCGGCCAAAGATTTCCACGCCCGCTTTGCGCTGCCCATCGAAAAGTACCGCGACGCAGACCGCTCGGCCACGCTCAAGCGGCTGATCCAGCCATTTGTGCTGCGCCGGCTGAAGACCGACTCCGCCATCATTGCCGATCTGCCGGCCAAGATGGAGATGAAGGTGCTATGCAACCTGACGTCGGAGCAGGCCACGTTGTACCAGGCTGTTGTCAAGGACATGCTGGCCAAAATCGAGCAGTCGGAGGGCATCGAGCGGCGCGGGCTGGTATTGGCGACTTTGATGAAGCTGAAGCAGGTGTGCAATCACCCGGCTCACTTTCTGGGCGATGGCAGCGCGCTGCCGGGCCGGTCGGGCAAGCTGGCCCGGCTGGAAGAGATGCTCGAAGAGGCGCTTGCCGCCGGCGACCGCGCGCTGGTGTTCACTCAGTTTGCCGAGATGGGCGACATGCTGCGCCGGCGGCTTCAGGAGGCCTTCGGGCGCGAGGTCTTGTTCCTGCACGGCGGCGTGCCCAAACGACAGCGCGATGCGATGGTGCAACGCTTCCAGGCCGGTCAGGGGCCTTCGATCTTTTTGCTGTCGATCAAGGCCGGCGGCGTGGGGCTGAATCTCACCGCTGCCAACCATGTGTTCCACTTCGACCGCTGGTGGAACCCGGCGGTGGAGAATCAGGCGACCGACCGCGCTTTTCGCATCGGCCAGACCCGCAACGTGCAGGTGCGCAAGTTCGTGTGTGTGGGCACGCTCGAAGAGCGCATCGACGCCATGATTGAGCAGAAGAAGGATCTGGCCGAGCGCATTGTGGGCGCCGGTGAGAACTGGCTGACCGAGATGTCCACGGCCCAACTGCGCGATCTGTTTGCGCTGGGCCGCGAGGCCGTGGGCGAATAACACGCAACACGCAGCCCTTCGATTCACAAGTGAGCGACCATGGCAAGACGAAGCGGATATGGCAGCGACTGGGGATATTTTCCAAAGACGACGCCGCGCCGGGTGAAGAACGGCCTTAAAACCAAAAGCCAGCGCGGCGCCATTGGCGACACCTGGTGGTCGCGGCGCTGGGTGGAGGTGCTGGAGTCGTTCGACATTGGCGCGCGCTTGAGTCGCGGGCGCTCGTATGCCCGGCGTGGACAGGTGATGTCTATCGAGGTGGGCGCCGGCCTGGTGACCGCCCGCGTGCAAGGTTCGATGCCGACGCCCTATCGCGTGCAAATCAGGCTGGCGACCCTGTCGAATGATGAATGGGCGCGCGTGGCGGACGCGATGGCGGCGCGAGCCGTGTTTGCCGCCCGGCTGCTCGCCGGCGAGATGCCGCAGGACATCGAGGACGCTTTCAAACAAGCCGGCGTGTCGCTGTTCCCCAAACGACACGCCGACCTGAAAACGGATTGCTCCTGCCCCGACTGGTCCAATCCGTGCAAGCACATCGCCGCCGTGTACTACATCCTGGCCGAGCAGTTCGACGCCGATCCTTTTCTGCTCTTCGCCCTGCGCGGACGGACGAAAGACCAGATCATCGAAGCCTTGCGCGCCCGGCGCGCTGACGCAGCGCCGGAAGCAGCAGCCGAGGCTGAGGCGGCGGCGTCGCGCGAAACGCAACCGGAGTCGTTGCCCATCACCGCAGACTTCTGGATCGCCAGCGCTGCTCTGGACACCTTTGCCGTGAAGATCGGCAAGGCGCAGTCAGACAGCGCCGTGCTGCGCCAACTGGGCGCGGCGGCATTTGCCGGCGAGCCGGCGGCCAGGTCGTCCCGCAGGCGCAAGCCGTCGATTGCAGATGTGCTGGCCACGGCCTATGCGGCGGTCGCGGCGGCGGCGGCGAAGAAAGCATGGGGCGATGCGCCATGACCGAGCCGCGCCAGACACCGGCCAAAGGCCGCATCATTCGCGCCAGCGAACTGGGCCAATATGCCTATTGCGCGCGCGCCTGGTGGCTGCAAACGATTCGGGGGGCGGAGCCGGCCAACACGCGCGACTTGCAGCAGGGCGAAGCGGCGCACCGGCAGCATGGGCGCGCGGTCTGGCTGGCCGGCGCTGCGCGTTGGGCCGCGATTGGGCTGCTGGCGCTGGCAGCCTTGCTGGCGCTTTTGGCGGCGCTCCGATAAACGCAACACTCCCGGATTTTGTCAAAATCCGGGAGTGCTAGTAAGCGGGCGACGGGATTCGAACCCGCGATCTTCTGCTTGGGAAGCAGACGCTGTACCACTCAGCTACACCCGCCTGCTTGCAGATATTACCACAAAACTGCCGCTGCCTACAACTGCAATTCGCCCAGCACCTCGCGCACGGCGGCGTCCTGTTGCCGGCGTTCGACGCCGGTGGTGAAGTAGATGGCTGCCGGGTGATGCACGATGAGCGCAGCCGTGCTGTGCTCCGGGATGAGTTGATGGCCCTCCGACAGGCTGACCCCGATCTGCGCCGCGTCCAGCAGCCGCAACACATCCACGTGCTGGCTGAGGTCCGGGCAGGAGGGATAGCCCCACGAGTAGCGCAAGCCCTGCTCCGGCGGCAAGCCCAGTTCGCGCCGGATGCGCCGGTGTGTCCATTCGGCCAGCGCCTCGGCGAACGAGTCGGCAAAGCCGTTCAGGTAGTACGCCTCGGTGTAAAGCCCCTCTTTCTGCAATTGCTCCATGCGGCGCGCCGGCTCCGGGCCGGCGGTGACTACCTGCAGCGCCACCACATCGCGCCCCTCGCTGCGCGGCGTGAAGTAATCGCTCAGGCACAACCGCTGGCGGTCGGGCTGACGCGGGAAGGTCCAGCGCGCGATGATTCGATCCGCGTCATCCGGGTCGAATAGCAGCAGATCGTCGCCTTCTGCCGCGCAGGCAAAATAGCCATAGGCTGCGCCATAGGACATCCAGCCGGCGTCGGCCAGCTCTTGGGTGAAGCGAGCCAGTGTGGGCTGGAACACCGTGTTGACCAGATGTTCCCACGCCTCGCCCTGGCGCGACTTGCCGCCCCAGTGCAGACGGAACAGGGTGTTGGTGTCGATCAGGCCGGCCACCTCGCGCGGGTCGATCTCGGCGCGCGGGATCACGCGCGCGCCCGGGAAGGGGGGGCGCGGAATGGCCGGCGCGGGCGGCACAGCGCGCGCAACCGACGCGTCGGCCGGCTCATCCGCCGCGCGCATGACGCGCCGCTTCTGCTCATCTTCGAGCAACGCCTGTCGCGCCTGCGCCTGATGATTGGCGACAAACTCCTCGCGGCGCTCGCTCACCAGTTGATCCATCGTAGACAGGCCCTCGAAAGCGTCCTTGCAATAGAACACGCCGGGCCTGTAGGGCTGCCCGTCTTCCACAAACAGGATGCGCTGCCCAAATCGGCGGTTGATGGCTGCGCCGCCGATCAGCACGGGGAAGTTCAATCCGCGCTTGTGCAGCTCCTGCACGCAGATCGGCATCTGTTTGCTGGTGCTGACCAGCAGCGCGCTCAGGCCGATGGCGACGGCGTTGTGTTGAATTGCTGCGTCGATGATCGTGTTGACCGGCGCCTGCTTGCCCAGATCGATGACCGTGTAGCCGTTGTTGCTCAGAATTGTGCCGACCAGATTCTTGCCGATGTCGTGCACGTCGCCGAACACAGTGGCCAGAATGACCGTGCCTTTGCTGGCGCCCTCTTTGCGGTCGAGGTAGGTTTCCAGCCGCGCCACCGCTTTCTTCATCACCTCGGCGCTTTGCAGCACGAAGGGCAGGATCAACTCGCCGGCGCCGAATTTGTCGCCCACTTCCTTCATGGCCGGCAACAGCACATTGTTCAACACCCACACTGCCGCTTCTGATGGCAGCCCGCCGGCGGCGCGCCGGCCAATCGCAGCGTCGACCAGCGCCTCGATCCCTTCCTTCTTTCGGTGCACGATTTGCCAGCGCAGGCGCTCGTCCACATCCAGCCCTGCTTCTTCTGCTTCCGACGCGGCAGCCTGGCGTCTGGCGCCGGACGACTCGAAATAAGCGATGACTTTGGCCAGCGCGTCTTCGCTGCGGTCGAAGATCAGGTCGTCGGCCAGCCGGCGTTGCTCCTCCGGGATTTCGGCGTAAGGTGTGATGTGGCTGGGGTTGACGATGGCCATGTCCAGGCCGGCCTGCACAGCGTGATGCAGAAACACGCTGTTGATGACGGCGCGCGCAGACTGCTTCAGGCCGAACGAGACGTTGCTGACGCCCAGCAGTGTGTACACGCCCGGCAATTGCCGCTTGACCTGCCTGATGCCTTCGAGCGTCTCGATGGCCGAGCGGCGCAGTTCCGGCTGGCCGGTGGTGACGGGGAAGGTCAGCACGTCGAAGATGAGCGCGTCGGGCGTCAGGCCGTATTCGTTCACGGCGATGTCGTGAATGCGCCGGGCGATGGCGCACTTGCGCTCGGCGGTGTGGGCCATGCCTTCTTCGTCAATGGTGAGCGCCACAACGGCGGCGCCATGCTGTCTGGCGGCCGGCAACACCTCCTCGATGCGTTTGCGCCCCGTCTCCATGTTGATCGAGTTGATGATGCAGCGGCCCGGCGCGGTCTCCAGCGCGACCCGGATCACGTGCGCATCGGTCGAATCGATCATCAGCGGCGTCTCGACACTCATGCTGAGCAGCTTGACCAGTTTGCGCATTTGCTCCGCTTCGTCGTTGCGCTCGGTCAGGGCGACCTGCACGTCCAGCACATGCGCCCCGCCGTCCACCTGCTCGCGCGCAATTTCGAGAATGGCGTCGTAGTCGTCCTGGAGTAAAAGTTGTTTGACTTTGCGGCTGCCCTGGCTGTTGACGCGCTCGCCGATCAGCAGCGGTTTTGGCTCCTGGTCGAGCGTCACGGCGCGCATGGCGCTGGCGGCGCGCGGGCGAGTGTCGAGATCGGCCGGCCGGTGCTGCCAGCCGTTGGCGCCCTCGATGCGCTTGCGGAATTCGCGGATGTGCTCTGGCGTTGTGCCGCAACACCCGCCGATGATGTTGCAGCCGAACTCAGTGACGAACGCGGCCAGCATTTCGGCCATGGGAACCGGCTGCATGGGGTACACGGCCTGGCCGTCCACGTTGAGCGGCAGCCCGGCGTTGGGGATGGCCGACACCGGCAGGCGGGTGTGGCTGGTGAGATAGCGGATCGGCTCGCGCATGTAGTCGGGGCCGGTCGAACAATTCAAGCCGATCACATCGATGCCCAGCGGCTCCAGAATGGCCAGCGCCGCGCCGATGTCGGTGCCCAGCAGCATCCTGCCGGTGGTGTCGAGCGTGACCTGCGCCTGCAACGCGGCGCGAATGCCGGTTTCGGCCATGGCGCGGTGGCATCCCTCGATGGCGGCCTTGACTTCGAGAATGTCCTGGCTGGTCTCGATGAGCAGGATGTCGACGCCGCCCAACAACAGGCCAGTGGCCTGTTGGCGGAACACGTCGATCAACTGGTCATACGTGACATCGCTCAACACGGGATCGTTGGCGGAGGGCAGCTTGCCGCTGGGGCCGATCGAGCCGGCCACAAAACGATCGCCGGCCACGCTGCGCGCCAGTTGCGCCGCCGCGCGGTTGATCTCCACGACGCGATCCTGCAAGCCGTATTCGGCCAGCGTGATGCGGTTCGAGCGGAAGGTGTTGGTCTCCAGCACGTCGGCCCCGGCCTCGATGTAGGAGCGATGAATCTCTGCGATCACGTCGGGCCGGGTGATGCACAGGTAGTCGTTGCACCCGTGGTATTTTGCGCCGCCAAAGTCCTCGTTCGACAGCGCGTATTTCTGGATACTGGTGCCCATTGCGCCATCGAAGAGAATGGCGCGTTCGGACACAGCCTGCAAATAGCGCCGGGCGCGGTCTTCGGCCCATACGCGCGTTGTGATTGACATGGGCGCGATTATAGAAGCTGGGCGATGTCAAAAGCGTTTGTTCGGCCGGGTGACGCCGGGCGCGGCTTGTTTTCAAAGCAGTAATTTGCCATTTCTGGTAAGATGATGCTGTGAAATTTGACGAGTTGATCGAAATCGTGGCGGATGAGCCGGTGTTCGAGACCGGCGTGTTGCTGGCCGGCGCAGTTGATCCCGCTGACGCGCGGCGTCAGTTGTCGCGCTGGGTCAAAGCCGGGCGGTTGTGGCAGTTCAGGCGCGGGTTGTACGCGCTTGCCGCGCCGTTCCAGAAAGTTGCGCCACATCCATTTGTAATCGCCAATCGGCTGTTGACTGGCTCCTATGTGAGCTGTCAGTCCGCGCTGGCTCATTACGGCTTGATTCCAGAATCCGCCCCGCTGACAATCAGCGTGTCTGTTCATCGTCATCGACGCTGGGACACGCCCGCCGGCAGCTTCGAGTTCCATGTGCTCAAGCGCGAACTGATGTTCGGCTACCAGCTTGTTGCGCTGGGGCAGGGCCAGTCAGCATTCGTCGCGCGGCCGGAGAAAGCATTGCTGGACTTGATCTATCTGACGCCCGGCGCTGATTCGCGGGCCTGGCTTGCAGAGCTGCGGTTGCAGCATGTCGAGCAGCTCGATCTGACAGCTCTGCAACAGATGGCCGGGCGATCCGCAAAACCCAGGTTGATTCGAGCGGCTGCCCTTGTGGCTGCCGTGGTTCAGTCTGAGGCGGCCGCCTACGAAGCGCTATGAAAGAATACCTGGCGGAACTGGCGCGCGGCAGGCCTGTCCAGCAGCGACGCAATCTGGCGCGCGAGTATCTGCAGGCGCGCATTCTGGCTGCGCTGCAACGCGCCGGCGCGATGATCCCGCTGGCCTTTCACGGCGGGACTGCGCTGCGATTTTTGTATGGCGCATCGCGCTTTTCCGAAGACCTGGATTTTGCCCTGGAACGCGCGCCGGAGCAGTACGACTTTCGCGCTTATCTTGAACGGATTCGATCAGCGCTTTCCGCTGAGGGTTACACCGTTGCGTTGAAGGTGAATGACCGCAAAGTGGTTCATAGTGCGTTTGTTCAGTTTCGCGGTTTGTTGCATGAAGTTGGTCTGTCGCCGCTGCGGGACGAAACGCTCTCGGTCAAGATCGAGGTGGACACCAGACCGCCGGCCGGGGCAATGCTGGCAACAACGGTGGCGCGCCGGCATGTGATGCTGCGGCTTCAGCATCACGATCGCGCCTCTCTGCTGGCCGGCAAGTTGCACGCCATTCTCTCACGCCCGTATGTCAAGGGGCGCGACTGGTATGACCTGCTGTGGTACCTGAGCGACCCGGCATGGCCGCCGCCCAATCTCGTCATGCTCAACAACGCTCTGGAGCAGACGGGCTGGCAGGGGCCTCGCCTCACCCTCACCACCTGGCGCACAGCCGTTCGCCGGCGCGCGCGCGATCTGGACTGGGGGCGTGTGGCGGATGACGTGAGACCCTTTCTCGAGACCAGCGCCGAAGCAGACCTGCTCACGAAAGACGCCGTATTGCGGGCGCTCGGTGACTGAGCGCCGGCCTGTTCTGCCGGCCTCACACCGGCTATCATGCGGACATGGCAACTGAACTACAAACCTATCACCGAGTGCTCGACGAGTTGTACGCGCAAATGGACGAAGTGCTCGACGGCCTGACGCCCGAAGCGTTGTTGTGGAGGCCGTTTGAGTCCAGCCCGTGGAAAGGCCCCAGCGGGCAACTGGGGTGGGTGATCGCGCACGGCTTGTCATCGACGATCTATCTGCTGCGGCTGGCCGAGTATTGCGCCGGCAAGCGCGAGTTCAGCGCCGTGGAGGGCGATCAGGGGCGCGATGAATTCACGCCGGCCAACCACGACCCGGCCAACCTGCGCGAGCGCGCCCGCCGCACGCGCGAGATGGCGCACGCGATACTGGATGGATTCACGCCGGCCGACCTGGACGCCGAGCGCCCGCACCCCAAACGCCCGGAGCGCGTGTTCACGGCGCGGCATGGCATCGTGCATGCCATCGACCATCTCAGCCAGCATATCGGCCACGCCCAGTTGACCCGCCAGTTGTGGGCTTTGCAACAGGCATAGGCGCGCTTCAAACGCTCCGCGCCCGGGACGCTGGTCATGCCGGCGGGCGCATAATTTCTGTGGCGGCCGGTTTGAAGCGGGCCAGGAGGTTCATGTGAAAAACGCGAAATCGCTCAACATCATGGTGTTGTTTGCCGTGTGCATTGGTGTCGCGGCGTTCCTGGCTGCGCCATCGCCGGCGCAGGCCAGGGTGGGATGCTGGGGCGCCGGCTGTCGCGGCAAAGACCCGCAGGCGATGGGTTGCAACCAGGATGCGATCACCATCGCCTCCGCCGTCGAGCGCGGCGCGCGAGTCGAATTGCGTTACTCGCGCGCCTGCAACGCCAAATGGTCGCGCTTCACCGTGCCCAGCGACTGGCTGGCGCGCGGCGCGCCCTATGCGTTCATGGGCGTGGGCAACCGCACCTTGCAGCAGTGGCGCGCGCGCCAGGTCTGGAGCCGCATGTGGAGCGGCCCGATTCGCGCCTGTGGCGGCATGTTCACCCATGCCGGCGGCGTCGAGTTCTGCACGCGCACACTGTGAGCGCACTGGGGCGAGCGCGCCATGTGTCGGATGCGCGCCATGGATTCCTGACCACCACGCGATGGCAATACCTGATTTTCAGTCTCTCATGTTGCCCTTGCTCGAACTGCTTGCCGATGGCGAGGAGCATACGAGCAGCGAACTGGTTGAGGCCCTGGCCCTGCGCTTCGGCTTGACGGACGACGAGCGAAATGAGCTTCTGCCGAGTGGAAAGCAGGAGCGATTCCTGAATCGCGCCTCCTGGGCGCGCTCATACCTCAAGCGCGCGCTTCTTATAGAGAACACTGGCAGAGGCCGGGTCAGGATCGCGCCACGAGGCATTGAAGCGCTGCAAGCCCGCCCGGAGCGCGTCGATATCAAGTATCTGAAGCAATTCCCGGAGTTCGCTTCGCGGCAAAACAATAGACAGCCGGAGGACGCAGCAGTTGATGATGCCGATGAAGTTGTTCAAACGCCGGAGGAAATGCTGGAGGCCGGCTATCAGAGCCTGCGCCGCGAATTGGCTCGTGATCTGCTGCAACGGGTGAAGTCCGTGTCCCCGCGTTTCTTCGAGCGCCTGGTGGTGGATTTGCTGGTGGCGATGGGCTACGGCGGTTCGCGCAAGGATGCCGGACAGGCCGTTGGTCAGAGCGGGGATGGCGGTATCGACGGGATCATCAAGGAAGACCGGCTCGGCCTCGATGTGGTCTACGTGCAGGCCAAGCGGTGGGATGGCACGGTTGGACGCCCGGTAGTGCAGGCGTTTGCCGGCAGCCTGGAAGGCCAGCGCGCGCGCAAAGGCGTGCTGATCACAACGTCGCAGTTCTCACAGGATGCGCGCGACTATGTGAGTCGGATCGAGAAAAAGATCGTGCTGATCGATGGCGAGCAACTGGCGCAATTGATGATCGACTATGGCATTGGCGTCGCTGAGGTGGTCAGTTACACAGTCAAGCGCATCGACGCCGATTACTTTGATCAGGACTGAAGCTGTGGACGCTCGCGGCGCACGATGCCGATCAGTTTGTCGAGCGCGTTCAAGGCTGCGGCGCGCTCGACGAGCTGGCGGGCCTTGCCGGTCAGCGTGCGCGCCGGCAGGTCGTCGAACGCGATCCCCAATTCCCAGCAGATCGTCTCCAGCTCTTCAAGGTTGAACTGGTTGCGCAGGGCGTCGAATGCGGCGATTTGTTTGGCGGTGGGGCCGGGCTTGCCAGCGGTTTTGGCCGGCGCCTGGCGTTTGCGCGCGCGCCCGCCCAGGTTCACATCGAGGCGCGGGCCGAATGTGGCATCCACGCGCTCATAACTGGCGGCGATTTGAGCGTTATCGGCCTGGCCGATCTGAATGTTCACGTCCCCTTTGCTGCGCGCTTTGGGCGTCCTTTGTGCCATAGCGGGATTATAGGCGCAGCGCGCTGATGAGCTTTTTCACGGGTTTTGTGTCGATCCAGGCATGGCGCTGCCCATTTTGCGGCGCGGGGCGGAAGTATGCGCCCGAACGTGATGCAGTCGCTGATGTGATCGAAGAACGCGCCAATGAGGAGGCGTGAGCTTTGCGCTCCCTCACAGCCCGCGCAGAAATTCGGCCGCCCGGCGCGCTGCTGCGCCGCGATGGCTGATGCGGTGCTTGGCCTCCGCCGGCAACTCGGCCATGGTGCGCCCATCGTCTGTCACGAACACCGGGTCGAACCCAAAGCCATTGGCGCCGCGCTTCTCGTGGCCGATGCGCCCCTCGCATACCCCCTCAAACACGTATTCCTGCCCGTCGGGCGCAATCAGCGCGATGACGGCCCGGAACCGCGCCGTGCGCCGATCATCCGGCACGCCGGCCATCTCTGCCAGCAGCGCCCGGCAGCCGTCGCCGTCGGGCGCCTGCTGGTGGTAGCGCGACGAATGAATGCCGGGCCGGCCTGCCAGGGCGTCCACTTCCAGGCCGGAGTCGTCGGCCAGGACCCACATATCTGCGTTTTGTGATGTGACCGCCTGGGCGAAGGCGCGCGCCTTCAATTGCGCGTTGCCCATATAGGTGTCGGCCGTTTCAGCCGGCTCCAGATCGAGGCCAATCTCGCGCGGCGCGACGAACTCGACGGGCGAGGCGCACAGCGCGAAAATCTCGCGCAACTCCTGGTGCTTGTGCGCGTTGTTGGACGCAATCAGTACTTTGGGCATAGGCGCACCGGCTGTGCCTATAATACCGCCAGCCATGAGATATATCACAGTCGTCGGCGACCGCGCATATACCATCGACATCGACCGCGAAGGCGAAGTGGTCATTGACGGCGAGGTCCGCCCGCTTGACATGCGCGCCATCGGCCAGGAGGGTCTCTACTCGCTCCTGGTTCGTGATGAGTCGTTCGAAGCGCTGGTCGAGGAGAGCGAGGAAGGATATCGCGTGTTGATCGACGGCACGCTCTACCACGTGGGCGTGGTGGACGAACGTGCCAGGCGGCTCGCCGAGGCCGCCGGCGCGTTGACAGCCGCAGCCGGCGAGCTGAGCGTGAAGTCGCCCATGCCTGGGTTGATCGTCTCGTTGCCGGTGCAACCTGGCGACATCGTCAAAAAAGGTCAGGTTGTGGCAGTGCTCGAGTCGATGAAGATGGAAAACGAACTGAAAGCGCCGCGCGACGGCAAAGTGGTCGCAGTCAGGGTGGAACCGCGCCAGGCTGTCGAACAGAACCAGGTGTTGCTGGTGATCGAGTAGCGCCGCGACCGGACACTCAACGGTGCTCAGGCTATGGCACTGTGCCCGGCCCGTGGCATGACTGTGGAGGTGATGCGATGGCCGAGAGAAAACAGTGGCATGGCGCAGTGGCGACCGGCTTGGCGGCTGTGGGGCTGGCGCTGGTTGTCTGCGCAGGTTGGACGCAGGCGCAGCCCGATGCAGTGTGGCGCGTTTACGTCAGTGACGACGCGGCTTACACATTTGACTACCCGGACGGAACACTGATCACAGAGAGCGAGGACGCCTCGCAGCGTTTCAAGATCGTCTACGCGCAGTTCCCCGTCACCGACACCCCGGACTATCAGGGCGCGTCGATCATGGCGCTCGAAAATCCTGCGGGGGCTGATCTGTCTGCCTTTGTCTTTGCGCGCGCAGTCGCAGCCGGCCCGCGCGTCTCCATTCCGGCGGCGACGTCCATCAATGGCCGGGAGGCTATCTGGCTGGAGCGTGATTGGTCGCTGGGCGACGGCGACAAATACACGGTGCTCATTGCCGGCGAAGGGGTGGTGTATCGCATCAATCTGTACGGCGGCGGGATCGGGGGGCCGGTGGAGCCGACCCCGCAAACTGAGGCCATCTTCAACCGGCTGGTTGCGTCGTTTCGCGTGTTGGCGCAGCCGCTCCGGCCAGGGCCGGCTATCGCTCAGCCATTGAGCGCGCAGGCCGAGCCGCCGGTTGCCACGGTGTTCACCTACCCCATGCGCTCGGCGGCTGGCGTCGCCTACGGCATCCCGACGGGTATTGTCATCAGCGACACGCATATGGAGTGGCTGGGCTATGCCATTCGCAACCTTGATCAGTGGCGCATCAAGTGCTATGGCGTGGACTGGTCGCGCATGTTGCACACCGGCGAGGACTGGTACCGGCTGGATGGCGCCAACACCGCCGGCGCGCCGGTGTATGCGGTGGCCGATGGCGTGGTGGCCAGACACAATCCGGGCATCAGCTACCCCGGCAACGTGGTCATGATTCGCCACCGATTGCCTGACGGCCGCAATATCTACTCGATGTATGGCCATGTGACGAATGTGAAGGT
>Ga0272446_1001457_pt1 | contig 34404 bp, 36 predicted proteins | sample YNPCB0061_FD_194587 | JGI IMG/M metagenome (GOLD analysis project Ga0272446, IMG submission 194587) | Hot spring microbial mat communities from Yellowstone National Park, WY, United States - YNP-CB-006-1 | ecosystem: Environmental > Aquatic > Thermal springs > Hot (42-90C) > Sediment | place...
GGCCACCCGGCCCGCGGCTGGTGAAGGGCTGGTAGATGCGGGCGGTGGCCAGCGAGCGCGCCGTTGCCAGCTGCGCATCGGCTTCGGCGCGTGTCAGCCTGCCGGCGGCCACGGCCGCATTGAGACGTTCGGCGCGCGTAGCAACAAAGCTGTCGATAAAGCTGGCCGGGTTCACGCCGCCCGCGGTGAGCGCGTCGGCGATCGTCGCGCCCGCGCGGAGCTGGGCCACCAGTTCGGCCTGCGGAATGCCGAGCTGGGTAGCCGCCATCCCAACGAGCGACTGGGCCGGGCCACCCACGCGAGTCTGCTGCCCGGCGCGGCCTGGCGCGCCCTGACCACGCGGGCCCTGGGCCAGGGCGCTATCGGCGAAGCCCAGCGCCAGCAGGGCGATCAGCGCCCCACTCGCAATCATCGTCAGCACGCGTTTCATTGCTATCCTCCTCTTCCTGGTGCCCGGTTGCTCCGGGCGCTTGATTACTCACCCTCACTGTAGCGCCAGATTATGGAGTATCGATGGAGCGCGGCAGGAGGGTGTGTGTAGGGCACGGCGCAAACCCGCTTGACAATCCGGCCTTCACCTCCACACCTCCACAGCTCTACACCCGAGGCGCTCGGGCGGAGCGTCACCTCGGTGCAGCATCCGGCCTTCACCTCCACACCGCCACCGCTCTACACCTCCACAGACCGGTTCTGTGGGACGGTGGAGCAACTGTCAAACAGGGACGCCCGGGTCTGAGCCATGCCTAAATGACAAGATGGTAGCAGGCCTGATCCGGTCTTTACGCCTGCAGATACGGGAAGATGACAAGAAAAACATCTAGGGAATAACAATCGTTTCAATATGGGCATTTTTGTTCTCTTTCTACTTGAAGTCCCCCTGGTCAGTTGCTATACTTGAGCGCGAGAGCCATGTGTATGGTGTATTTTGTGCGATGGTTCTGTATGAGACGGAAGCGAGATGTGCGGCGTGGCTATGGTGTTACAGCGGCGTAGGCAGCGAGAGCGGTGGTAATTAGGCGGAGGAAGCTATGGAAATCAGGGCGTTTGCTAGTCTGCTCTGGCGCTGGGCCTGGTTGATTGCATTGGTGATGGTGTTGAGTGGAGGGCTGGCCTTCATCGTTAGTTCGCAACTTCCTGCGACGTACGAGGCCAAAGCCACGGTAACCGTCGCGCGGCGCTCGGCAGCCGAGAGTGAGTTCACCGCGATCAGCGAGCGTCCAACAACAACCTATATCGAACTGCTGCGCAAGCGACCGGTGCTGGACGCGGTGATCACCAGGCTCCAGCTCAACATGAGTGTGGAGACCCTGGAGAAGCATCTTCGCGTGTCTGTGCTGCGCAATACGTCGCTGATTGTGCTGACGGTAAGCGATAGCGATCCCCAGCGCGCTGCCACCATCGCCAATGAAATCGTCAGTCTGGTCAGCGAGCGTGGCCGTGAACTGCTTGGCAACGATGTGACCATCGGTCGCTACAGTCTGTTCGTGGTCGATCCTGCGCGGGCAGCGAACAAGCCAGTAAGCCCCAATATCCCGCTCAATGTTGCGGTGGTGTCGATTGTCGGCGCGATGCTGGCCGTGGCGGGGATTATGCTCCGCGAGTACCTCGATGATCGCGTCCGCTCGGCGGACGAGGTCGAGCACCTGATCAACAGCCGGACGCTGGCCGCCGTGCCGCAGCAGGCTTTGACCCTGGAGCAGGGCAAACTCGCCTCCGTGAGCGATGGGTTTTCGCCTGCCGCCGAGAGCTATCGTATGCTCCGTGCCCACGTTGAACACGCCGCCACCAGCCGGCCGCTCCACACGCTCGTGATCACCAGTGCGACCGACCAGGAGGGCAAGAGCACGACGCTCGCCAACCTCGCTGTGGTGCTGGCCCAGGCCGGCAAGCGCGTGGTTCTGGTTGACACGGATCTGCGCAATCCGGTGCTGCACACCATCTTCCGCCAGCCGAATGTCCGTGGTGTCACGACCGCCCTGCAGCATGAGGTCGAGAGCCTGAGCAGTCACCTGGTGCCGACCGGCATCGCCAATCTTAGTCTGCTCCCCAGCGGCCCGCTGCCGCCGAACCCCGCCGAGCTGGTTGGCTCGCCACGCATGGCTCGTCTGATCGAGCGCCTGAAGGCTGAAGCCGATTTCATCCTCTTCGATAGCCCGGCACTCCTGGACGTCGTTGATCCCATCTCGCTGGCCAAGCTCTGCGACGCTACTGTGCTGGTCGTGCGCTCCGGAACGCTGCGCGCAGGGTCGCTGGTGGGTGCGCACGATCGGCTCGCGCAGTTCGGCATTGAGCCGCTCGGTGTCGTGCTCAATGGGATCAAAGCTTCGCGCGGCGCACAGGCCAGCCTGTTCACGAAGCGATCGCGGCCGGCTGCGGCAAGTCGTAGCGGCGCTGCGCACGCCAGTGCCGCTCCCGCCGAGCAGAGCAACGCCGGTCTCGCGTCCGCCACGTCCGACTATCGCGCGGAGAGCCGCAAGGTCGTTGGTCGACCGGCAGACCCTGCACGCTCAGACGGCTCGGCCTCGCTGTAGCCGCTTGCCCGTACGCTGCTCACCTGGGTGACCCCGGTCACCCAGGTTGGTCGAACCTGCTTTGATCTCGCTTCCGGCCGCCGGCGCACGCCGGGAATGAGATGGGGTGTAAGGTATGAACCGCTTCCCGGCCCTGCCGCAATCCTCAAGCCAGCGGATCGCTCCGCGCGTTGCGCTGTCGTTGATCCTGGCCGCCGCTGTCGGGCAACTCTTCAACAACGTTGCACTGATCAAGCTCGACTCGTTCGCGGTGACCATCCCGATGCTCCTGCTGATGGCGGCGGCGGCGATTGCCTTCTTTGTGCCGCGCCCCCGTCCGTCGGACGATACCACCCTGCTGGTCTGGATGCTGTTGCTGGGCTGGCAGATCTTTGTCGGCCTGGTCCTGGGGCTGGTGACTGAACGTGAATGGATCCAGCCCTTCATGCTGTTCTTCGTCTACACGACGTGTTTTGCAATTGCCTCGCGGCTTTCGATTACGCGCGATGATATTGTCTGGGCTATCTATACGCTGGCCGTGCTGCTCATTCTGTTTGGCGCCCTCGGGGTCGTGCAGTTCATCTTACTGAATTTCTTTCGCATTGTTCCTGCCCTGCCGGCCGAACGCTCGGCCGTGCCCTGGAACCCGGTGATCGATATCTATCGGACGGACGGGGTTCTGCGGCCCGCTGGCCTTTCCTATGAGCCGTCGACCTACTCAATCGCGTTGTCGTTTGCCCTCGTGCTCTTGCTGCTGCTGATCGGCCTGGTGCCCTTTCGTAACCGGCGGCTGCTGATCGTGGCGCTGCTGTGCCTGCTGGCCGGGAGCCTCACCTCGCTCTCACTCTCAGGCTGGGCGATTGCCGTTCCCGCCCTGTTCGTCAGCGCGCTCAACGCACGGTTTCGGCGCTTCATCATCCCGCTCATTCTGCTTGTCGCGGTGGTTGCAGGCATTGTGTTCCTTGCCGGGTTCGCTACCGTCGTCACTGCCCGGCTCAATGATATTGCCGCTGGCGATGATGAGTCAGCGAATGTGCGCGTGCTGGCCGCCCTGGCCCTGCTGGTTCATCCATCACACGATATCGCCCGCTTCTTCACTGGCAATGGCCTGGGTCAGAACCCCGCGTTCGCCGCGATGATGGATGAGGTCTATCTCCAGAGGTTTGCGATTACTGAAACCAATATTCACAACATCTTTACCGTCGTCCGGGTGACCCAGGGCTGGGTCGGGATTGCGCTTCATTTGGTTCTGCTGCTCAGTGTGGCCAGGCCTGACTTCAGGCGCAATCGCTCCCTCTACCTGCCGGTGTTTGTCATGGTGTTTGCGCTGCATTTTTCCTCAGGCTTTTATCTCGACCCGGCCTTCTGGGCCATCCTGACGCTGATCGCAGTGCTGCGCAGCGTCGACGCTGACCAGCCCGCCGGCCGCCCTGCGCTCCGCCCGGCGATCTGGAACTGGAAACCATCGTACCGCGTGTCTATGCTGGAACGTCGCTGATTCGATCGACTCACGTCCTGATCAGGTACGAGACCAAGGAGTACGTTCATGACGCCCCTGGTGATGTATGCGCTCGAGATGGGCTTTCAGGGCGGCACCCGCCGCGCGCTGGATCTGCTCATCGAGCTATCGCGCGAGTTCACCGTTGACCTGCGGCTCCTGCCACGCGAACCCCTGAGCGATGAGCAGCTCCAGCAGTTGCAGCCGTATGCCTGGCGCGTGTCCCAGATCCCGCGCCGTGACCGGTCGCGGCGCGACCAGCTGGCGATCGCCGCCCGGGCCATCCGCCAGGGCATTCCCTACCATGCCGCCGTGGTGGAACACTCGTTCGCCGCCGATCCTGCCACACGCGCCCTCCGCCCCCGGCCCGACCAGTGGGTCTACGCTGCGCTTATGCACTGGACTGTGCCACTGCACCACGCGCCCGGGCCGCGCTGGGTCGTCGACCAGTGGGACGCCGACGTGCACTACTGGGAAGTCCAGGCCCAGCAGCTGTCGCACCCCGTGCAGCGGCTGGTTGCCCGGCTCAACCGGCAGCTCACCTATCGTCACTGCAAGCGCGTCTATCCGCGTGTCGGGCGCCTGCTCTCCGTCTGTGAAGAGGATCGGGAGTTGAGCCTGCAAATCGCGCCCACCGCAAAGGTTGATGTGATCAGGAATGGACTGGACTGCGATTATTACACCCCGGCACGCGATGCCGACCCCGGGCCGACGGTGCTCTTCACCGGCACCTCCGACGCACGCAATCTGAAGGCGTTGCGCTTCTTTATGACCGAGGTCTACCCCTTGCTCCGCCGTGAGGTGCCAGAGGTGCGCTTCGTGCTGGGCGGGAACTTCAGCGCCGAGACCCAGCGTGAGTACGCCGGGGTGCCGGGCGTTAGCGCAACCGGCCGTGTTCCCGATATCCGCCCGCTCTACCATCAGTGCGCCGTCTTTGTCAGCCCCTATGAGGATGCCTCCGGCACGAAGATGAAGGTCTCGGAGGCCCTGGCGACCGGCACCTGCCTGGTCTCGCTGCCGATGGGTATCCGTGGGCTGCCCCTCGTGGATGGCGAAAACGTCCTGCTTGGCCACGATGGGCCGCATATGGCCCGGCAGATTGCGCGCGCCCTCACGGATCCGGCACTGGCCCGGCGCATTGGCGCCAATGGTCGCCGCTTCGCCGAGCAGCATCTCGATTGGAAGCATGTTCTCGGGCCGCGCCTCCGACAGATCGTCGCTGACGTCGCCGAGCCTGTCGTCTCAAAGGAGCACTCCCTTGCACCTCTGGCTCGTTAACCCGTTTGACCCGCTGCCCAGTGATCGGGGCGTCCGGCCCATGCGCTACCAGATGCTCGTTGCAGAGCTGTTGCGGCGTGGTCACACCGTGACCTGGATCTGCTCCGACTTCTTGCATATCCCCAAGGTCTATCGCCAGCCGGCCACCCGCGAACATCTGCCGGCCGGCCTCGAGGTGGTGGCGATCCATACCCGCAGCTACCGCAAGAATATCTCGCTCGCCAGGGTGATCAATCACGCCCAGTACAGCGCCGGTGTCCGCCAGTGGATGGCCCGTAACACGCCCCCCGACGGTATTGTCGTCAGCTATCCGCTGCCTGAGACCGCGCTGGACTGCCTGCACTACGGCCGTGCGCACGGCGTGCCCGTCGTGGTGGATGTGCAGGATCAGTGGCCCGATGCATTCCTCGAGTTTCTGCCTCAGAAGCTGCACCGGGCCGGGCGGCTCCTGCTCAGCAACATGTTCCAGCAGGCGCGCCAGGTGTTCAACCTGGCAGAGCACTGCGTCACCGTGAGCCAGCACTACCTGCGCTATGCCGAGTCGCTGCGCGACGGCAAGCCATTTGCCTCCAGCAAGGTGTACTACCTGGGCTACGACCCGGTGAACGTCACGAATGACAGCCAGGCGCTGGCCGATCTCGCGGGGCGCGGATTTACGCCGGAGACGATCAATTTCACCTTTATTGGCACGCTCGGTACCTCGTACGACATCGACTGCGTGATCAAGGCAGCCCAGATCATCGAGCGCGATACGCCGCAGGCCCGGTTTTTCATCGCCGGCGATGGCCCGATGAACGAGCAGTGGCAGGCACAGGTTGCGCGACTCGGCCTGCGGAATGTCGGCTTCCTCGGCTTCCTGAACGCGACACAGCTGCAGGCGCTGCTCAGCCATTCCTTCGCCGGGCTGGTCACCATTCGCAAGAACCGCCAATCGATCCAGAACAAGCCGAATGAGTACATGGCCTTTGGCCTGCCGCTGATCAGCTCGCTCCAGGGCGAATTCGCACAACTGGTCGACAACGAGCCGCTCGGCGTCTCCTATGAGGCAGAGGATGTCGCCTCGCTGGTCCAGGCGATCAGACGCTTGCTGGATGATCGGGCCTTCGTCGATCGCTGCCGCCAGCGCGTACGCCAGGTCTTCACGGAGCGCTTCTCGGCACGGGCGATCTACCCGGCCTATGTCGCTGATCTCGAGCAGATCTGCGCGCCCAGCGGGCAGTTACTGGAGGTGATGCCATGAGTCGCTTTCTTTCGCTGATGTACCACAACCTGGAGGACGCGCCTACCAATACCTACTCGATTACCACTGCCGTGTTTCAGCAGCAACTTGACTGGCTCATGGCGGAGGGCTACGTGGTTGAAGGTCTTCCCGACCTGGAGCAGCGCCTGCTCCGGCGGCGGGGGATCCCGGAGCGCTATGTGGTGATGACCTTCGACGACGGGCATCGTAGCAACCTGCACGCCGCCGAGATCCTGTGTCGCGCTGGCGCCCAGGCAACCTTCTTCCTGACCCGTGACTTCTGCCGTCAGCGGCCTGAGTTTCTGCGCGACAGCGAGATTCGCGAGCTGGCGAGTCTCTGTTCGATCGGCAGTCACGGAGTGAGCCACGCGCCGCTGTCGCGCATCAGCGATGAGCGTGTCCGCACGGAGCTCGCGGAGAGCAAAGCCTGGCTGGAAGCAGTGCTCGGCGCGCCAATCACCACCTTCAGCGCGCCAGGTGGCTTCATCAACCAGAACGTGCTGCGCCATGCCATCCGCCTCGGCTACACCCTGGCGGGCAACTCGGTGGACTGGTGGAACGAGCCGGCCACCGTCGCCTCCCGCCGCATGGTCAACCGGGTCGCGATCCGGCAGGGTATGCCGCTCAGTGTCTTCAAGCGCGTTGTTGAGCAGGATGCCACCTTCTTGCTGCAGCGCCGCCTGCGCGCAGGCGTCCTCGACGTCGCAAAGCGGCTCGTGCCGCTGCAACAGTACGACCGGCTCAGCCGGGCGTTTTACCGGCTGCGCGCCGAACTGCCCACCAGGTCTTCGAGTTGATCGGTTGATTGGTCGATCGTACCCCGACTCCTTTCGGTCGACACACTGCTGCCATTCGTTACCTAGACAGACAAGGAGATGGGTGATGTACCGCACTTTCGGCAAACGTCTGCTCGACCTCGCACTCGTCATCCCAGCACTGATCCTCCTCCTGCCGGTCATGCTGCTGGTTGCGTTGCTCATCTGGCGCAAGATGGGGGCGCCGGTGATCTTTTATCAGGAACGGGCTGGCTTCCACGGAAAGCCATTTAAGATCTACAAGTTTCGCACCATGACCAATGCCTGTGATGCCCAGGGGCGACCGCTGCCCGATCACCAGCGCATCACGCCCCTTGGTCGCTTCCTGCGCAGCACCAGCCTCGATGAACTGCCCCAGCTCTTCAACGTGCTGCGCGGTGAGATGAGCCTGATCGGGCCGCGCCCCTTGCTGGTCAAGTATCTCGACCGCTATAGCCCGGAGCAGGCGCGCCGCCACAATGTGCGGCCGGGGATCGCCGGGCTGCCGGCCCTCTTTGGCCGCAGCGAGCAGAGCTGGGACGATATTCTGGCCCGTGACGTCTGGTATGTCGATCATCTGAGCTTCTGGCTGGACCTCAAAATCATCGTTGGCACCCTGCTTGTTGTGCTCAAACGTGATGGGGTGGCGCGCAGCGCCGATGGTTTTGTGCCGGAGTTCACGGGGAGTAGCGTTCCCTGTGTGGAGGAGCCAGTCGTACTGAGCACTCCGACGCCGCCTGCGCCGGCACTGGTAATGACGCTGACTCACGAGAGTGATAGATCTGTGACGGTGTGAGAATGCTGATGGCGGAGCAATGCGATGCAGGTCAGAGTCATTGACACGGTTGAAGCAGCGCGCGCAATGACCGATGAGGTGGCAGCGCTCTTCCGTACATGCTTCAACCGTGAACTCGATCGCCGCCGCTGGGCGCAGTACTACTTTCTCAATCCCTATGGCGCCCCGCTGGTTGCGCTCAGCTACAACGACGACGGGGTGTTGATCGGCCATAGCGGGATGATCCCCCAGCGCTTGCTGGCCAGCGATGGAACGGTGTATGACTACTGTCTGTCGATCAGCCTGATGGTCGATCCGCAGCACCGTGAAGGCTTCAAGACCTTTTATGACCTGTTCACGGCGGCAACCGACGCCGCCCGTGCCCGTGGCGTGCCGTTTCTGCTCGCCTTTCCGAACGCCAACTCGTACCTGCTGCTCAAGCATGGCTTCGGCTGGCGCGATCTGGTCGATACCAGGCTGTATGACTGGCAACCCGACCAGGCGCTGCGCCAGCCTGACTCGCGCATTCCGCTGGAGCGTTTTCGCCTCGGCGACGAGATCGGTCACCCCTTCGATGCAACCTACCGCGAGTGGCGTAGCCACGCCTGCCCCTACCACGCCGAGCTGGTCAATGATCGCATGGCGATCATCTACAAGCTGCTCGACGACGGCATCCTGACGGTGCTCGATGTCCAGACCGCACGGCCCGCGTGCGCCACGGACGACCTCGGCGCCCTGATCGCCGCTACTGGCGCGGCACAGCTGCGGATGAGCGGGGTGCATGCCCAGGCGCTGGGCTTCGATCTCGCTACCCTGACCCGGCACGGCGATTATCGGCTGCGTCTCTGCTATACGCCGCTGATCACCGATCCGCCGCCATTGCGCTTCAGCCTGTTGCTATCAGATGTGTTCTAATCAGAGAGGACCATGACGATGAATGTGCTGGTGATTGCGACCCATGCGGATGACGAGGTGCTGGGCTGTGGCGGGGTGATGGCCCGGCACGCCGATATGGGCGATCACGTCCACGTGGCGGTCGTCACACGCGGGATTCCCGAGGTGTTTCCCCCCGAGTACGTTGACGAGATCTTCCGTGAGCTCCAGGCAGCGCACCAGCTCCTCGGCGGATCGGGCATCCATTTTCTGGACTTCCCCTCACCCCAGCTCGATACCGTGCCGGGTTATGCCCTGGCCGATGCGATCAGGAAGCTTATCTTCAAGCTCGAGGCCCAGGTGGTCTACGCCCCTTACCAGGGGGATCTGCACGGCGATCATCAGGCGGTGTACCAGGCAGCGCTGGTGGCATCGCGCCCGATCAACGACTGCCCGGTCCGGCGCCTGCTCTGCTATGAGACCCTGTCGGAGACTGACTGGGCCTCGCCGTTTGGCAATAGCACCTTTACGCCGACGGTCTTTGTTGATATCTCCGATTACCTGGGGCGCAAACTTGAGGCGATGCAGTGCTATCGGACCCAGCTCAAGGCGCCGCCGCACTCGCGCTCGCTGCAGTCGCTCGAGGCCCTGGCCCGGGTGCGCGGCGGAACGGTGAGCATGGAGGCCGCCGAGGCGTTCATGCTGGTTCGCGAGATCCTGTAGACTACAGCGCAAGCAGCTACCACGTTCGAACCTCTGCCTACGGTCAGCCTCTGCGCCCATTGCTGGGTCGCGCTAGTCCCGAGGTGTTGTGATGGCAACATGCCCGCTCATCGTGGTCGGCAGCGGTGGTTTTAGCAAGGATGTCGTCTGGGCGGTGCACAACCACAACGCTGTGCACGCAGCGTACGAGTTGCTGGGCTTCTGCGACGACGACCGCGCGAAGAAAGGGCAGCTGATTGCGGGCTATCCAGTCCTTGGCACGCCCGAAGAGGTTGCTGCCACAGCGCCGCAAACGCCGTGCTTCCTCTGTTCGATCGGCGATAATAGCGCGCGCGCGCGGGTCGTCGAACGCGTCCTCAGCCTGGGCTGGACCCCGGTGACCATCATCGATCCGTCGGTGATGATTGCTGATGAGGTCGAGATCGGGCTGGGAACCTACGTCGGTGCGCGGGCGATCATCTCGCCGAAGGCACGGATCGGCAATCACGTGATCATCAACAACCACACGACGATCGGCCATGACTGTGTGGTGGCTGACTTCGCCCAGGTTTCGCCTGGCGCGCGGGTGTCCGGCTTCAGTGTGCTTGAGGAAGGTGCGCTCCTCGGGGCCAATGCCGTCATTGCCCAGGGGCGTAAACTGGGGCGCTATGGGACGCTGGGCGCATGCTCGTTCGGGATGATCGACATCCCCGAGGGGGCGACCGCTACCGGTATCCCTGCCCGCGTGACCTTTCGCCGTTAAGTGTGAGACAAGGAGCATGTTCCATGAAGCGTGCAGACCTGCGTAGGATTGTGGCCGACGTTCTTGAGATCGATCCGGAGTTGTTGCAGAGCGGGACCGATCTGACCCAGATCGAGACCTTCAACTCGGTCGCCGTGCTCACGCTCATGATCGAGCTGGACATGCAGGCCGGCGTCAAAATGTTGCCGGAGGAGGCCAGCAAGCTCCGCCTGTACGGCGATATCGAGCGTGTGGTTGAACGGCACGGCTTTGAGCTTAGCGACTAACGCTACGTCGCTGCAACGGGAGATAGCTTGATGAACTCAGCTATTACGGCCATCCATTACTGTGTGCCGCAGCAACGTCTGACCAACGACGACCTCGTCCCGCGTTTCGGTGCGCAGCACATGGAGTCGATCCTCAAGATGTCCGGGATCCGCGAACGGCGAGTCGTTGCCCCGGGTGAGACCGCCGCCGACCTGGCCTACTGGGCGGCGCGGCGCCTGCTCGACGATCGCCAGATCGACCCGGCCAGCATCGATCTGCTGATCTTCGCCTCGCAGACGGGCGACTATCAGGTGCCAGCGACGGCCTGTGTGCTCCACGAGCGACTGGGGCTGGCGCACCACTGTGCCGCGTTCGACCTGGGGATGGGCTGCTCAAGCTTTCCCTATAGCCTCAGCGTTGCGCACAGCATGCTGGTGGCCGGGGTCGCGCGCAAGGCCCTCGTACTGGTCGCGGAAGCGCTCACCCCGGTGATCCATCCGCAGGATCGTGGCCTGGTGCCGCTCTTCGGCGATGGCGCTGCGGCGACGCTGCTCGAGCCAACTGCGGGCGAGGGTGGCTTCCGTGGTTTTCTGCTCGGGACCGATGGGACGGGCTATCGCAGCATCATGATGCCGGCCTCCGGAGCGCGCATGCCGCGCACCGCCGAGACACGGGCCGAGATCGTCGATGAGACCGGGATCGTCCGCACGCAGGAGCATCTGCATATGGATGGGCCGGCTGTCTTCTTCTTCTCGGTTCAGCATATTCCCAGAATGATCCGGCAGGCGCTGGAGCGCTTTCAGCTGACCATCGATGATCTCGACCTGGTGCTCCTGCACCAGGCCAACAAGACGATGGTTGACCAGATCTACCGGGTGCTGAAGGTGCCTGCCGAGAAGCGTTTCTACTGCCTGGAGGAACTCGGCAATACCTCGGGCGCCTCGACGGCCATTCTGCTGGCCGAGGCAGGCCGGCAGGGCGTGCTGCGCCCGGGTATGCGCGTATTGCTGGCCGCCTTCGGGAACGGCCTCTCGTGGGGCGTTACCGTGTTCGAGTGGGACGAACGTGCGGGCGTGGTCGTTCAGGGGCCGGTCGAGCCCGGTACCGTAGACGCTGAATCATGATGCTCGCGACCGGGGTCGATCTGACCGAGATCGCCCCCTTCAGCCGTCTGCTTGACCGGCACGGAGCCCGCTTCCTTGACCGCATCTACAGCGGGCGTGAGCAAGAAGCATGCGCTGGTCGTGTGGTACAGCTTGCCTGTCTCTTCGCAGCCAAAGAGGCAATCGCGAAGGTCCTTGGTACCGGGCTGAACTACATGGCGGCTGAGGGGGTCGATCTCCGGGAAATGGAGATCGTCACCGCTGGTCAGCGTGGGCAAACGCAGGTGTCTCTCCACGGCGCTGCCCGGGCTCGCGCTGCTGCATTGGGCCTGCACACCTGGTCGGTCAGCCTTGCGTCCTCGCGCACCTGCGCGCTGGCGCTGGTGGTGGCGATGCAGGGGCTGGCCGGGAAACCAGACCAGGAGGGAGCATGAGCCAGATGGAACAACAACGGGTGGCACTGGTCACCGGCAGCCGCAAGGGGCTGGGGAAGTACCTTGCCGAGCAACTGCTTGCCCAGGGCTATCAGGTGGTAGGCTGCAGCCGCGAGCCAGCCGGATGGGAGCACGAGGGCTACTGGCACCTCAGCGCCGATGTCAGCGATGAGTCACAGGTCCAGCGGCTGATGAGTCAGATCCGTCAACGTTTTGGTCGGCTCGATGTGACCATCAATAATGCCGGGGTCGCATCGATGAATCACTCGCTGCTGATCCCGTCAGCAACGGTGAACCAGGTGATGGAGATCAATCTCCGTGGCACATTCCTGGTTTCACGCGAGAGTGCCCGTTTGATGCGTAAGCACCAGTATGGACGGATCGTCAACCTGACGACCGTCGCGGTACCGCTCTCGCTGGAAGGCGAGTCGATCTATGTCGCGTCCAAGAGCGCCGTTGAGGCGCTGACACGGGTGATGAGTCGGGAATTGGCCGCGTTTGGTATCACGGTGAACGCGGTTGGTCCCACCCCGGTGGAGACCGACCTGATCAAGAATGTTCCACGCGACAAGATCGAGACGATCCTGAATCAACTGGCCATCAAGCGTCTTGGTCAGCCCGCTGATGTGTTCAACGTCGTCGACTTCTTCATCCGACCTGCGAGTGACTACATTACTGGCCAGATCATCTACCTGGGAGGAGCCTGAGATGGGTTGCCTGACATGGTTGTTTGATCGCTTTGCGAGCGAACCGACGCGGAGCTTTATGCTCTGGCGTGATCAAGCATTCTCCTATGCCTGGCTTTTGAGCCACATTGCGGAGTGGAACTCCCGGCTCGATGCTGCCGACGTTACCCCGGGCACGGTGGTGGCGATCGAGGGAGACTATTCGCCCGAAGTCGTGGCGTTGATGCTGGCGCTCATCGAGCGCGCCACCATCCTCGTCCCGTTGACGTCCAGTGTGGAGGTACATAAGGAGGAGTTCAAGCAGATCGCTGAGGTCCAGGTGGTCATTGCGATTGACGCTGAGGAGCGCGGCAGCATCAGCCGTCGCGCCACCGAGGTGACGAACGAACTGACCCGCAGCCTGATCAGCAAGGGTGACCCGGGCCTGGTGCTCTTCTCGTCCGGCTCGACCGGCAAGAGCAAGGCGGCGCTGCACAACTTCATGGGCCTGCTCGAGAAGTTCAAGACGCGCCGGCATTCGATGGTCACGCTGACCTTCCTGTTGCTCGATCATATCGGAGGCATCAATACGCTCTTGTATGTGCTCTCCAATACCGGCTGTGTGGTCACGGTGCAGGACCGCGACCCCGATCACGTGTGTGCAGCCATCGAGCGGCACCGCGTCGAAGTCTTGCCCACCTCACCGACCTTTCTCAACCTGCTGCTGATCTCGGAGGCCTACAAGCGGCACGATCTCTCGTCGCTCAAACGGGTTACCTATGGTACCGAGCCGATGCCGGAGCACACGCTCCAGCGCATCCATGAGATTATGCCGGGCGTGGAGTTGCTCCAGACCTACGGGCTGTCGGAGATCGGGATCATGCGCTCGAAATCGCGCAGCTCGGACTCGCTCTGGGTGAAAGTTGGCGGTGAAGATTTCGAGACCCGGATCAAGGACGGCACCCTCTGGCTCAAGGCACGGTCGGCGATGCTCGGCTATCTGAACGCGCCCTCGCCATTTGATGCCGACGGCTGGTTCAATACGGGCGATGCGGTTGAGGTGGACGGCGAGTATATCCGCATCCTGGGCCGCCAATCGGAGATGATCAACGTTGGCGGGCAGAAGGTCTATCCAGCCGAGGTCGAGAGTGTCCTGCTGCAGTTGCCCAACGTGCGCGACGTTGCGGTGGTGGGTGAGCCGAACCCGATTACCGGTCAGGTTGTCGTAGCGCGCTTCAACCTGTTCGAGCCGGAGGACGTGGGAGCGTTCCGCAAGCGCATGCGGGCCTTCTGCCGCAACCACCTGGCCTCCTTCAAGATCCCGGCGAAGATCGTCATCGTCGAGGATGAGCAGTACAGTCAGCGTTTCAAGAAGATGCGCCGCCAGCCAGCGATGGCGGCAGGAGGAACAACCAATGAATCGTAGCGAGTTGATGGACCTGATCGTGACGACGCTTCACGATCTGCTGGCGAGCGATCCGGCACGGGCCGACGTTTCGATCGAGGATGGGACGCGGCTCTATGGTCCGGAGGGGTTGCTCGACTCACTGCGGCTGGTCAGCCTGGTGCTTGACCTGGAGCAGGAGATCAACGATCGTCTCGATACGGCCATCACGATCGCCGATAGTCGAGCGATGTCGCAGCAGCGCAGCCCGTTTCGCACCGTCGGCAGCCTGGCGGATTATATCGTCGGGCTGCTAGCCAGGGAGCAGTCTGCGGCGTAAACGCCGACCAGTACAGCGCGCCTCTCCGCAGAACCGGGACGTTCTGACCAGAGCATTCCGCCGGACCAGGTTCTGTGGAGAGGCGTGTTGTTGAGCTGAAACCTCATCGTTCGCGCGGACGAGGCGGACCGCAACAGAGATCATAGAGCATTGTTGGCATTGGAAAAGATCTGACCGGCACGACCACGATGCACTTCAACAGGAGGGTCCATGAAATCAGCGCCTTCTGCTTCAACGATAACCTTTGCTCAGACCCTCGATGCGATGCGGCAGGATCTGCGCAGGTATTCTGCCGACGCGCCCTTGCTGGTGGTGCTGGTGAAGGCCACCTATGCCCACCCGGCGCTGGCCGGGATCCTCTATTACCGGATCGGGCACTGGCTCTGGGCCAGGCGCCGTCATCCGCTTGCCTGGCTACCGCTGGTCTGCTATCTGGTCTTCTATCCACTTGTGCGGATGTACTCCGGGCTGGAGTTGTGGCCCTTCACCAGCGTAGGGCCAGGCTTTCAAGTGCTGCACTTCGGACCGACCGTCATCCACCCGGCCGCGGTGATTGGCAGCAATGTCACGATGCTCCACGGGGTGACGCTTGGCGTTTCCATCATCGGCATCTCGAACATCGGCGCCCCGCGGATCGGTAACAACGTCGCGATTGGCACGGGTGCATCGATCATCGGGGACATCACGATCGGCGATCATGCCACGATCGGCGCTCACGCGGTTGTCACCAGCTCGGTGCCGGAGCATACGACGGTGCTTGGTATCCCCGCCAGGCCGGTGATGCCGGCTGGCAACAAACGACGGGAGCCTGGCGCGGCTGCAACGACGGCGCAGCACGACGAGCAAGGCGCTACCGCCGAGCTGGCGGTGCCGGTTCATGGCGAACCGGGCCGCAGCGTGCGCAGCCCCCGGGTTGGAGAGGTGAGGCAACCGTGAGAACAGTCGAGCAAGCTTCGTCGGCGCGGCTTTCGCTACGGGCCAATTTTTCATGGACCTTCGCCGGCAATATTGTCTTCGCTGCCTGCCAGTGGGGCATGCTGATCGTGCTGGCGAAGATCGGTTCCCCTGAGCTGGTAGGCCAGTTTGCCCTGGCCTCGGCGATCACCGTGCCGGTGCTGATGCTGACCAATATGCAGCTGCGCGACATCCAGGCAACCGATGCGCGCAGGGAGTATCCATTCAAGGATTATCTCGGGCTGCGCCTGCTGACCACCATGCTGGCCTTGCTCTTCATTGCCGGGACGGTGCTGGTGCTGGGCTATCGCGGTGAGACGGCGCTGGTCATCATGACCTTTGGCTTGTTCAAGGCCGCCGAGGCGATCAGCGACATCGTGTTTGGGCTGCTCCAGCAGCATGAGCGGATGGACCGGGTTGCGCAATCGCTGATCATCAAAGGGCTGCTGTCGCTGATCGCTCTGGGGAGCGTGGTCTATCTCACCGGTAGCCTCTTCCTGGGAGTCCTGGGGTTGGCGGTTGCCTGGCTGGCTGTGATTGTGCTCTTCGATCTGCGTAGTCTGGCGCTGATTCTCGGGGATACCGTACCGACTGGGGCGCGCATCCCACGTCCGCGCTGGCACCGGCCGAACCTGCTGGCCCTGACGCGGCTTGCGCTGCCGATGGGGCTGGTGATGATGCTGATCTCGCTTGCTACCAGCATCCCGCGCTTCTTTGTTGGGCGTTATCTGGGTGAACACACCCTCGGTATCTTCGCGGCGCTCACCTACCTGCAAGTGGCGGGGATGACCGTGGTGAGCGCGCTGGGCCAGTCGGCGTTGCCACGCCTCTCACAGCACTATGCGGCCGGTAATCGGGCTGCCTTTCGTGGGCTCCTGCTGCGGATGGCGGCGATCGGCCTGGTGCTTGGCGGGGGTGGCGTGCTGGTGGCGCTGGTTGCGGGGCGGCTCTTGCTGGAACTGATCTATCAGCCGGAGTATGCGGCATACGCCGATTTCTTCGTCTGGGTGATGGTCGCGGCAGGCATCACCTATCTCTCCTGGCTGCTTGGCGAGGGGATGAAGGCGGCTCGCTACCTGCGCGTCCAGGTGGTGCTCTTCGGGGTCCAGGTGATCGTCCTGACGATTCTGTGCATCTGGCTTATCCCGGTGTACGGGCTGGTGGGGGTCGCGATCATGATGGTCGTCGCCGCTCTGATTCACTTGATCGGCACGCTGCTGATCCTGGCACGGGCGACGGCGGCACTGCCAGTCGGGCCGGTAAGCGAGGCGAGTTACAAGGAGCAAACCAGACCATGACACGGTACGCAGTGCTATTCCCGGGCCAGGGCTCGCAGTTTGTCGGCATGGGCAAGGCGCTGGCCGCGGCGTTGCCGGCGGCAGCAGCGGTGTTTGCCGAGGCTGATGCGGTGCTTGGTTTTGATTTTTCGGCGCTCTGCTTCGCTGGTCCTGAGCAGGAGTTGAATGACACGGCGAACGCCCAGCCGGCGATCTTTGTGACGAGTATCGCGGCGTGGCAGGCATTGCAGGCGACGATGGGCAGTGAGGCCCGGCCGGTCGCGATGGCCGGCCATAGCCTGGGCGAGTACAGCGCGCTGGTGGCAGCTGGAGCGCTGCAGTTCGCCGATGCACTGCGTCTGGTGCGGGCACGCGGCCTGGCGATGCGCGCCGCAGGCGCGATCGCCCCGGGGGGGATGATGGCGGTGCTGGGTATGCCGCGTGCCACGGTGGACGAGCTCTGCGCCCGGGCGGCGCAGGCCGCTGATGCGGTGGTTACGATTGCCAATGACAATTGCCCGGGCCAGATCGTGATTGCCGGTGATCGCCGGGGCCTGGAGGCGTTTACGGCCCTGGTGCAGGAGCAGCCCGGTGCGCTACCGCCGACGCCACTCAAAGTCAGTGTGGCGCCGCACACGCCGCTCATGCAGAGCGCCACCGCAAGCTTCCTCGCCGTCCTGGCGGAGACGCCGATCCAGGCGCCCGGCTTGCCGGTGCTTGGCAATGTCTCGGCAGACTGGCTGACAACGGCGGAGGCCGTGCGCCAGGAGTTGAGCGAGCAGTTGACGCGCGAGGTGCGCTGGGCCGACTCGATGCGCCGGCTGGTTGACACGGGCGTCGATGCCGTGGTGGAAGTCGGGCCAGGCAAAGTGCTCACCGGCCTGATGCGCGTGATCGATCGGCGGGTCAATCGCTACAACTTCGGTGACGATCCCGCCAGCCTACCGGATTTGCGCACCTCCCTCGTCGCGTCCTGATCCCAGGGACCAGGACGCCCCTGTGCCAGCCAGGCGCCGGGGCGGGCCCCGCGCAGGATGCGGCGTTGTTTCTACCAACAGGATTCACGGAGACCATAATGCTCACGTTGTCGTCAATCCCGATGTCCTCGCCCGACCTGACCGATGCCGAGATCGCTGCCGTCAATCAGGTGTTGCAGACGCCCGTGCTCAGCATCGGGCCTCAGATCACGGCCTTTGAGCAGGAACTGGCCAGCCGTGCCGGTACGCGCCATGCAGTGGGGGTGAATTCGGGCACCAGTGGCCTGCATCTCTGTGTCATCGCCGCCGGGGTTGGCGATGGTGATCTGGTGCTCACGCCCTCGTTTTCGTTCATCGCCTCGGCGAACTGCATCCTCTACGAGCGTGGCGTGCCCGTGTTTATCGATGTCGATCCGGCAACCGGCAACATCAACCCGGCTCTGGTTGCCAAGGCAGCGGACGATCTGAGCCGTGGCGGGAAGGCTGCCGAGCGCTGGCTGCCGCGCGCAGTGCGCGATGGCGGCCGGCCCGTGGGCCAGTTGAAGGCGCTCCTGCCCGTGCATGCCTTTGGGCAGCCGGCTGATGTCGACCCGATGCTCAGTGTCGCCCGGAGCCATGGCCTCGCCGTGATCGAGGATGCCTGTGAGGCGATTGGCGCAACGTACAAAGGGCGCAATGCGGGATCGCTGGGTGATGCGGCTGTCTTCGCCTTTTACCCCAACAAGCAGGTGACCACCGGCGAAGGCGGGATGATCGTCACCAACCACGATGCCTGGGCCGATATCTTCCGCAGCCTGCGCAATCAGGGCCGTGACGTCTTTGATGCCTGGCTCAACCACACCCGCCTGGGCTACAACTACCGCATGGACGAACTGAGTGCCGCGCTGGGCCTGGCGCAGATCAAGCGGCTTGACGAGTTGCTGGCGAAGCGTGCCCAGGTGGCGCAGTGGTACGATGAGCGCCTGGCCGACATCGAACTGGTTGAGCGGCCCTTCATCGCGGCAACGACCACCCGAATGAGCTGGTTTGTCTACGTTGTGCGGATCAAGCCCCCCGCCAGCCGTGATGAGGTGTTGGCCCGCCTGGCTGACGTCGGCGTCCCCAGTCGTCCCTACTTTACGCCTATCCACCTCCAGCCCTTCTATCAGCGGCAGTTCGGGTACCAGCGCGGTGATCTGCCGGTGACCGAGTATCTTGGCGATGTCTCACTGGCCCTGCCCTTCTCCGGGGTTATGCGTGAAGAGCAGGTCGATTATGTCTGTGCGCAACTCCGGCACAGCCTCGAGCGTTGATCTGGCGGCTGTCGTGCCGACCAGGGACAGGCGTAGTACCAATCATGAAGAAGCGCTTTGCGCAAAGGATGACCTGGTTGGCCCGCGGGGGGGCCATACTGCTGCTCTGCTGCACCGCATTGCTGGCATGTGCGGCGCCCCCGCCCTCCGGGGGCACGCCTGCGGTGAGCCCGGAGGCACGTACGACGCCGACGGCCCTGCCGCCGACGGCGCGCCCAACCGACCTCCCGGCAACGCCGGCTCCTCAGCCGACGGCGCGCCCAACCGACCTCCCGGCAACGCCGGCTCCTCAGCCGACCAGCACGGCGGCCACGGCTACTGCGGTGGCGCAGCCAGGCGTCACGATCCGTGCCGATGGTACGTTGCTCGTCGATGGTGAACCGTTTTTTCCGTTCGGTTTTGCTCTCTACCCGCGCTATCAGACCGAGGAGTTTACGCCTGAGACACTGGCGCGCATTGCCGCGAGCGGCTTCAACACGCTGCATGCGCCAATCCGTGACAACTACCCCGATCTGCAGGCTGACGCCGATCGTCTGGGCATCCGCCTGATCGCCGAGATCTACCCCTACGAACTCGATGAGTCCGGTATTGTGCGGGCCATCGCCTGGGTCAAGGATCACCCCGCCCTGCTGGCCTATGCGATTGCCGATGATGTAGACGATGGGGAGTATTACTCGCCCGCGAACGTGGCACAGATCAATGAACTGGTCAAGCGTGTCGATCGCAATCATCCAACCTATATCAGTGGCTTCGTCCCGGAACAGATTGGCGACTTTATGCAGAGCGCCGACATCGTCGCGATGCAGTCGTATCCCATTGGCAAAACATACTGGAGATTTGCCCTGCCATCACATGTGAACTATGCCCTCTCCACGGCAATGGCGGCTGCCCGACCGTACAATCGCCCGATCATTGCCAACCTGCAGGCCTTTGCCTGGCCTGACCAGCGTGAGCCAACCGCGGTCGAGATCCGCAATATGACCTACCAGGCGCTGCTCAACAATGTACGGGGCATTGTCTACTATGCGTACAATGACAGCGTGTGGCGCCTGGAGGAACATCCGACGGTATGGCAGGCGGTACAGGATCTGACGCCAGAGATCGAGCGGCTGGCGCCTGTGCTGCTCGATGGCGCGTATACCCGCCTGAACACCGGCAGCGAGGAGATCGTTGCGGCCCAATGGCGTTACGCTGACCAGCTGTATGTCGCAGTTGCCAACGCTCGCGAGCAACCGGTCAGCGTTGCCATCCCGCTGGCTTCACCGGCGACTGGCCCGATCGAACCGCTCTTTCGCGAGCGTCCAGCCGGGTTGACCTTTGAGAACGGCAAGCTGACCGGCCGCATGGAAGCGCTGGAGGTGCACGTCTACGTGCTCAATGCCAGGCCGTAGGATGCCGGGGCCAGGGCTGAGGCAACGTCGCCGGGGCAAGCCCCAAACCCCAGGTTGTTGGGAGGTGTTGGCGGCGCAGCCGCCAACACCTCCCAACAACCACGTCGTGGGGTGTGGTACGATAGGTGGCTGAAGCAGCAGTCAGCGGGCAGCGGCGGGAGGCGCGAGATGATCCTGGCGATCGTGGGCATGGCCGGCTCGGGCAAGAGCCAGGTGACGCGGCGGCTGGCGGAGCAGGGGCTGCCGACGCTCCGCTTTGGGGCGATCATCATCGACGAGGTGCTGGCCCGTGGCCTGTCGATCACGCCCGAGCACGAGCGCCTGGTCCGCGAGGAGTTGCGCGCTGCCCACGGCATGGACGTCTGCGCCCAGTTGTCATTGCCACAGATCCGCGCGCTGCGCGCCGGGCACCCGGCGGTGATTATCGACGGCATGTACAGCTTCAGCGAGTACAAGACGTTGAAGCGCGCGTTCGCTGATGAGCTGGTCGTCGTCGCGGTCTTTGCGCCACGGGCGCTGCGCTACCAGCGTCTGGCCGAACGCGCCGAGCGCCCGCTCACCGCGAGTGAGGCCGAGGCGCGGGACTATCAGGAGATCGAGCGCATCGAAAAGGGTGGCCCGATCGCGATGGCCGACCATCTGATCGTCAATGACAGCGACCTGGCGACGCTCAATGACCGCGTTGATGCGCTGTATGCGCTGCTTATGGGTTGATGGAACTACCGATTGACAGCCTGATCGCTGCTGCGCGGCAGGCCGCTGTGCTGGCCTACGCGCCCTGCACCGGCCGCCAGGGTGGGGCGGCCCTGCTGGCCGAGGATGGGCGCATCTTTGCCGCCGGCAATCTCGAGATCGTCAACTTCGCCTCGAGCGTCTGTGCGGTCAAGGCCGCCCTGGTGAAGGCCTGCTCCGAAGGTGCGCGCCGCTTCGTCGCGCTGGCGGTGGCCGGAGCGGGCCCCGATACGCCCTATCCCTGCGGCGACTGTCTGCAGGCGCTTGCCGAGTTCGCCCCCGGGCTGCTGATCATCGCCGAGACCAGCCCCACGCAGGCCGTCCCGCTTGCCGCGCTGCTGCCCGACGCCTTCGGTCACGACTGATCCTGCCGTGGTGGTAAAGCGGTCTCCTGCTGTGTCAGAGCGAGGCTGCGGACGACCTCGACGATCAGCTGGTGCTCCTCGCGTTTGATCCGCTCGTGGAGTGTGTCGGCGGTGTCGCCCGGCAGGATGGGCACCTCGGCCCGGGCGAGGACCGGGCCGTCGTCCACGCGGGGGGTGACGCGGTGAATGGTGCAGCCGGTGACGGTCAGGCCGTGGGCCAGGGCATCGCGCACGACGTGGGCCCCGCGCAGCGCGGGGATGACCAGGCCGCTGCTGGTGGTGTAGCTTGCGCCGCCGTCATCGGGGAGCAGGGCCGGGTGCTGGTTGATCACGCGCTCCGGGAAGCGCTGGAGAAACGCCGGCGAGAGGATGCGCATAAAGCCGGCCAGCACGATCAGATCCGGGCTGAAGAGCTCAACAATACCGGCGAGCCGCTGCTCCCACGCGCTGCGGGCGGCCGCGCGGGCGGGGCCGGGCGGCGCGGGCGGCAGTGGCACAAAGGCAGCGGCGACCTGATGGGTCAGGGCGCGCTGCAGCCCGTAGGCATCGGCGCGATCGCTGACGACCAGCGCCACCCGCGCCCCGAGTGTGCCAGCGCGCTCGGCGTCGAGCAGGGCCTGGAGGTTGGAGCCGGAGCCGCTGAGCAGGACCGCGATCTGGTACATGCTACTCTGCGCCGATGTCCTTGCGGTAGTGCTTGCCCTCAAAGGCGACGCGCTCGGCAATCTCGTAGGCCCTGGCCCGGGCGCGGGCCAGCGTCGAGCCGAGCCCGGTCACGCCGATCACCCGCCCACCAGCGGTGCAGAGCCCGGCGGGGCCGATCGCGGTGCCGGCGTGGAAGATCAGCACCTGCTCGTCGTCGACGGCCTCGACGCCGCGGATCGGGTCACCGGTGCGGGGCTTGCCCGGGTAGCCCTCGGCGCAGAGCACGACACACACCGCGTAGCCCTTGCGCCGGCGCAACGTCTCCGGGTGGAGATTGCCCACGGCACAGTCGTAGAGCACCTCCAGGAAGTCACCCTCGAGCAAGGGCAAGACGGCCTGTGCCTCCGGGTCACCGAAGCGGGCATTGAACTCGAGGATGCGCGGTCCCGCTCTGGTCAGGATGACCCCGGCGTAGAGGACGCCGCGGAAGGGCGTGCCACGGGCAGCCAGTTCGTTCACGACGGGCTGCATACAGGAGTTCACGATCTGGTCGAGCAGGGCGGGGGTGACCTCATCGACCGGGGCGACCACGCCCATACCGCCGGTATTGGGGCCGGTATCGCCCTCGCCCAGGCGTTTGTGGTCGCGGGCAGTGGGCAGCGGCAGCAGGCGCTCCCCGTCGCAGAGGGCCATCACCGAGAGCTCACGCCCCTCCAGGCGTTCTTCGAGCAGCAACCGCTTGCCGGCGGGGGTGGCGCCGAGCCGCGCGATCGCTGCGAGGGTGGCCGGCAGATCGTCGGCCACGACCACGCCCTTGCCCAGCGCCAGGCCATCGGCCTTGACCACCCAGGGCTGGCCGCTCTGCTGGGCGAAGGCTGCGGCCTCAGCCGGCGAGTCGAAGACATGCGCGGCAGCGGTGGGCACGCCAGTGGCCGCCATGATCTCCTTGGCGAAGGACTTGCTGCTCTCGATGCGCGCCGCCGCCGCTTTTGGGCCGAAGGTCGGGATGCCGGCGGCGGAAAAAGCGTCGGCGATCCCGTCAGCCAGCGGATTGTCTGGCCCAACGACCACCAGGTCGATATCCTCGCGCTGCCCCAGGTCGACCAGCGCCTCGAGGTCGTTCAGTGGGAAGGGCACATTCTGGCCATAGCGCCCGGTGCCAGTATTGCCGGGTACACTGAGCAGTCGCGTGAAGTGCGACGAGCGGGCGATCTTCCAGGCAAGGGCGTGTTCGCGGCCACCAGAGCCGATCAGCAGAACATTCATAGTGGCTGTCGAGACCTCTTCGTTTACGCCGTCGGGGGCAAGTATAGCATACTCAGTCTGGCTCATCCCTCGCTATCGTTGCATCAGTCCTGGGCCTCAACCAGGCGATAGCCGACGCCCCACTCGGTTTGCAGCATGGCTGCAGCGGCGGGATCGGCCGCGGCGAGGTGGGCGCGCAGGCGCCGCACGTGTACGTCCACGGTGCGGGCGTCCAGGTATTCGCTCTGTCCCCAGACCTGGCGGAGCAGGGCTTCGCGGCTGAAGACCTGGCCGGGGTGGCGCGCGAGAAAGGCGAGCAGGTCGAACTCGCGGGGGCGGAGCGGGAGCGCAATGCCGTGCAGGCTCGCCTGGCGGCGTGCCGGATCGATCTGCAGGGCGGCGGGAGTGGACGGCTGCGGGGTGGCAAGGCGCGCGCGCAACTCAGCCACCTCGACAGCCCGGCGCAGCAAGGCGCGCACCCGGGCGACCAGTTCGCGCAGCGAGAAGGGCTTGACCACATAGTCATCGGCGCCCAGTTCGAGGCCGACCACGCGATCGATCTCATCGCCACGGGCAGTGAGCATGATCACCGGGATGTCGAGGCCGCGCGCGCGCACACGGCGCAGCAGTTCGAAGCCATCGATGCCGGGCAGGCCGACATCCACCAGCAGCAGGTCGGGGGATGGCGGATCGATCAGGGCGAGGGCAGCCTCGCCACTCTGGGCGACCAGCACGGCGAACCCCTCGCGCTCCAGGCGCTCGCGCACCGCGCTCACGATCGGGGGCTCATCTTCGACGAGCAAGATGCGCTGCATAGCGGGGGCTGCCAGGTGGGGCCGGTTTCCGCTCAGTGACGGCGACCGAGCTCATCGTGTTGCCAGCGAATATTGCCGCGCAGGAGCAGGTTGGAGGAACGGAGCTTGTAGACCAGGTCCGAGGCGAGGTTGCGCATCACCCGGTAGCCAATGCGCGGATTGCGCTCACAGAGCTCGGCGAAGTCATGCTCTTTGATCACGAGCAGGGTGCACGGGTCGACACAGCTCACCGTTGCCGAGCGGGTGGCGCCGCCGAGCAGCACCATCTCGCCAAAGCTCTGGCCGGCGTAGAGCATGTTGATCGTATTGGGGGTGATCGTGCCATCGGGCAGGCGCGTGGTAATAGTTACACGCACGCAGCCCTCGAGGATGACCATCATATCGTCGCCCTCGTCGCCCTCGCGAAAGACCACCTCCCCTGCGCCGAGCCGGCGGGCCTTGCAGGTCGCGGCGACCTGCAGCAATTCCTGGTCATTGAGACCACTGAAGACCTCGACGCGGCGCAGGTGGTCAACGACAGTTGTGTGCATAGGTGCTCCCGGCACGCAGAGAGTAGCGGGACTGGTAGTATAGCATACTGGCGATGGCGCGGGCCGCGGGGGGAGTTGCCTGATCCTGCTGGCAAACGCCGTGTTGCCCACGCCGGGTGGGCGGGCGTCCCGCCCGCGTAGCCGGGTATGCCAGCAGGATCGTTGCATCAGCCCTGGAGAGGGCCGACGATGGCGGCTTGCGCCGGGGTGGGGGAGCGCGTACAATGCATTGCGGGCGCAATGCGCCCGGTAAGAGGTGGTGATTCCGCGCAGAGCACCGTGATGGCAGTGTACCTCATTCGACCACGCAACTCCCTGGCTGTACGTGCCGCGACCCTGATCGGCAAAGGCTTCACCTACCCGGAGCGAGAGGCGCAGATCAAAGAGGTCCGGGCGCTCCAGAGCCAGGATCCGCTTCACAACGAGATCCTCGGCTGGATCAGGGAAGAGCCGGCCGAGGTGCTGTTTCACGGCGCGGTCACCGGGAGCCTGATCGTCGAGATGGCGCCGGAGGGGGCGGAGCGGCTCCGCCAGGAGGTGCCTGGCGCCCTGGTGCTCGCCGATCAGCCGATCGGCGTGATCCAGCCGCGACCGGCGACGGCCAGCAAGAGCAGCGTGGGTACGGGCGATCTCTGGCACCTGCGCGCAATCGGGCTTGAGGCGGCGCGCCAGCAGGGCTTTGCCGGCACGGGCCGCGACGTGCGGGTGCTGGTGCTGGATACCGGGATCGACGCGACCCATCCGGAGTTGCAGGGCAAGGTCGAGCAGGCGTTGGCCTTCGATCCGGTCACGCTGCGTGAGTATCCCATCCAGGGCTACGATAGCAGTGGGCATGGCACCCACGTGACGGGCTTTATCTGCGGGAATACGGTCGGGGTGGCTCCGGAGGCGCGCATCTGGAATGGCCTGATGCTGCCGCAAGGCCGGGGCACGGTGGCGAACTTCGCGCTGGCCCTCGAGTGGGCGGCCCGGCAGCCGGCGATCCAGATCATCAACCTTTCTGCCGGGATCCACGGCTACGTCGATGACCTGCGCGACGCGGTCGCAACCTTGATGAACGTCGGTGTGCTGGTGGTGTGCGCCAGCGGCAATGAGGGCGCCAATCAGACGCGCAGCCCCGGCAACTATGTGGAGGTGCTCTCGGTGGGCGCGACGACGGAGCAGGGGCGAGTGGCCAGCTTCAGCAGCAGCGGCACGCTGGTGGTCAATAACCACCAGTACACGGTGCCCGACGTCGTTGCGCCGGGCGCGGCGGTGTACTCGTGTATGATGGGCGGCGGCTACGCTGCCTGGGATGGGACCTCGATGGCGACGGGGATTGTCTCCGGCGTTGCCGCGCTGATCCTGGAACGCCACCCGATGATCCGTGTGCCCGACCTGCTTGACACGATCGCTGCAACGTGCCACGATCTGCAGCAGGTGGCCACGCGCCAGGGCGCCGGCCTTGTGCAGGTGACAGCAGCATTATGAATCTATCACGAGTCCAACAGCAGAAGATCGATCCGCTGCTCCGCGATGCGCTGATGCATGCGCGGCCTGAGGACACGCTGCGGGTGGTGATGACCCTGCAGCCGGACGAGGAGCAGGCGCTGGAGGCCGACATGGAGCGTGAGCTCGACCCGACGCAGTTCCATTCACGGGAAGCCTACCGCAGCGCGCTGATTGAACAGCAGAAACGGCGCACGCTCCACGAGATCAGCCAGACTATCCACGAGCTCGAGCGGCTGCTGACCGCGGTGCACGGCGGCGAGATGAGCCATACGGTGGTTGCCGAGGGCTCGGCCCAGCAGGTGGTCTCCGCGCTGACCCTCACCGGGGTGCGGCGCGCCAGCCTCGATCGCCCGCTCGAACTGGTCGAACCGCGGCCCTGTCGCTGAGACCTTACGTCGCCCTTCGCTCGCCTGATGCGGTAGCCCCCGCTACGGATTCCTCAGCCTGACTCCGGGGCGTTTGTGCCACGCTCCAGCAGCGTGATCGTCCGTGGACCAGCATGCTGAAACGCGCAGCCGCCCGGCGCGGCGCCACAGCTGCCGCAGCTGCCGCCGCAGCCCGGGCCGGCACTGTCCTGCAGGCGGCCTTTGCGCACCCAGAAGGCGATCATCCCCTCCAGCGCGCCGCGCTCGATCCCCAGTTCACGGCTCAGTTCGTCGAGCGAGACCGGGCCGGTGGCCGTCTCGAAGGCCTGGAGGACCTGGTGAAGCATCGTGAGCTGCCTCATTCACTATCAGCTACAGCCCCAACAGCCGCCCGCCCTGGAAGACCAGCAGCGCCGCGAGCCAGGCCACCACGAACTGGCCGATGATGCTCACCCACATCCAGCGACTGCCGAACTCGTGGCGCGCGGCCGCGACGGCGGTCATACACGGCGTGTAGAGCAGCACGAAGACCAGAAAGGCCAGGGCTGCGAGCGCGCCGTGTTCACCGCTGCTTGCGGTGAACCCGCTCTGGATTGCCATAGCCAGCCCGCCCGGCGCCTCCTCCTCTTCCGCCTCGCTGAAGGTGATGCCCACGATCCCGGGGATGGCCTTGAGCGCGTCGACTGTCGCTGTCCCGAAGCTCGTGACGATGCCGCGCAGATCTTCGCCGACGGTCGTTGGCGCGGTTTCCTCCACGGTGGCCGCCTCAGCCACCCCGTAGGTCTGCACCAGGGTACCGACCACCACCTCTTTGGCCACGAAGCCGGTCAGCAGCGCGCCGCTCGTCTGCCAGCTGGCGAAGCCCAGCGGGGCAAAGACCGGTGTTGCCGCGCCGGAGACAGCCGCGAAGGCGCTGTGCTCCACCGGTGTCTCGGCAAAGCGCCCGGCGCCGTCGAGGGGGATGGCCAGCAGCAGCCAGACCACGATGCTCGTCGCCAGGATGATCGTCCAGGCCTTGCGCAGGAACGAGGAGGTGCGCTCCCACATCTGGCGCCAGACGCCGCGTGGGGTGGGCAGGCGATAGGGGGGCAGTTCCAGCACGAAGGGCGCCGGGGGCTGGTTGCGGAACATGGTGCGGCGCAGCAGGACGCCGATGGCGATCGCGACGACGATCCCGGTGAGATAGAGCCCGAAGATCACCTGGCCGGCGTAGGCGGGGAAGAAGATGGCCGCGATCAGCATGTAGACCGGCAGGCGGGCGCTACAGCTCATAAATGGCACCAGCAGCCCGGTGAGGATGCGGTCGCGCCGGCTATCGAGGGTGCGAGTGGCATAGATCGCGGGCACCGAGCAGCCGAAGCCGACGATCATCGGCAGGAAGCTCTTGCCGTGGAGCCCCAGGGCGTGCATCAAGCGGTCCATCACGAAGGCGGCGCGGGCCATGTAGCCCGAGTCTTCGAGCAGAGCCAGGGCGAAGTAGAGCGCGAGCAGCACCGGGACGAAGACCAGCACGCCGCCGACGCCGGCGATCACGCCATCGACGAGCAGTGACGCGAGCCAGCCGCCGCCGAGGCCTACGGCGCCGAGCAGGCTGACGATCCAGCTACTCACCGGCCCGCTGAGCACCGTGTCGATCCAGTCGACGAACGGCCCGGCTACATCGGTGGTCAGCTTAAAGACGACCCACATCAGCGCCAGAAAGATCGGGATGCCCAGCCAGCGATGGGTGACCACCTGGTCGATGCGGTCGGATAAGGTCAGCGGAGGGGTGGCCGGCCGGGTGAGCGCCGTCCCGACCAGACTGTGCACAAAGCGATAGCGCTGGTCAACCAGGGCCACGTCGAGGTCGTCGCCGTAGAGCGGATGCAACCGTGCCAGGCTTGCCTCGAGCGCCGCGCTGACCGCCGGCCCGCCCAGGCGTTCGGCCTCGGTGAGCAGCATGTCGTCGCCCTCGAGCAGCTGGATGGCCAGCCAGCGGGTGGGGTAGACCTGAGCCAGGGCAGGGATCCCGGCCAGCACCCCGGCCAGGTACGCTAGCTCGGCCTCGATCGGTGGCGCATAGCGCAGAGGTGGAGCGGAGAGGTGCAGGCTGGCGGCGCTCATCGTGACACCTCCTGGCGTGCGCGCTGCGGCGCATTGTGGCCCCGACCGGCGACGAGGTCGGCCAGGGCCGCCTTGAGCTCGGCGAGGCCCTGGCCCTTGCTGGCGGCCATCAGCACCACGGGGGCGTCGAGTGCGGCGGCAAGGGCGCGGGGATTGAGGCTCAGGCCACGGGCGGCGGCGACATCAGTCATATTGAGGGCCAGGACGAGGCGCGCGCCGGTCTCGAGCAGCTGGGCCGTCAGGTAGAGGTTGCGCTCGAGGTTCGCGGCGTCGAGCACATTGATGACGGCATCGGGGCGCTCGCGCACGATGAAATCACGGGCGATCTGCTCTTCGAGCGAGCGGGCGGCCAGGCTGTAGGTGCCGGGCAGATCGACGACGGTGATCCGCTGCTGGCTGAGCAGCAACTGGCCCTGCTTGCACTCGACCGTCTTGCCGGGCCAGTTGCCAACGTGCTGGTGCAGGCCGGTGAGGGCATTGAAGACGGTACTCTTGCCGACGTTGGGATTGCCGGCCAGGGCGATCGTCAGGTCACGCATCGGGGGCGCTCCTCTCCAGGGGAGTGACGAGGACGCTATGGGCCAGGCCGTAGCTCACGGCCAGGCGGGTGTCGCCGACGGCCACCAGCAGGCTGCTGCCGTTGTCGCGCAGGACCGTCAGGCTGACCCCGGGGGTCAGCCCGAGCTCGGCGAGGCGATGGGCGGCGCGCGCGCTGCCGCTGATCGCAACCATGCGCACGGTGGCGCCTTCGCCGGCGAGCGTCAGGGGCAGGGTGGGTGCGGACATCAGGCGGGCTCCACCACAACGAGGCGCGCCTCCGCCTTGCGCAGCGAGAGGCGGTAGCCCTTGAGGGTCAACTCGATCGGGTCGCCCAGCGGCGCGATCGCGGTGAGGGTGACCTGCTCGCCGGGGACGAGGCCCATATCAAGCAGGCGGCGCCGCAGGGCGCGCTCGCCGCTGATACGCACCACCACGGCCCGCTGGTCGCGCACGAGCTGGTCGAGGGTCATCTCGGCTGGTGTGGCCATACGCAGGGTCCCTTACGCACTTCCTCAGGCGGTGGAGCGGAGTGTGGCGTACACTGATGTTTTTTGGGCATACCTTAACTTCAGGTATAGCAGAGGGTGGCCCCGGGCGTCAGTGAAGCCGGCGCAACCCCGAGCGGAGGAACAGCAACCATCGGGAGGGTTAGCTGTATGGCGCATCATATGCTGCCAGACTGCGTATTGCGCCCGGCTTGACAGGGCTGGTCGCGCGGCGTATGCTGCTGGTAGCCACGGGCGCGAGGGTTAAGGTCGACCCGAAGTTCGAGCGCAGTGAGGGGCTGATGAGCGAGAGCGTGGAGATGTACCTGGTGATGACCGCGTTGTTGCGCAGCGGGCCGGAGCAGCCGGTGGCGGTCTCGCACCTGGCCAGCCGGCTGGGCGTCAGCCAGGTCTCGGCCAATGAGATGTGCCACAAGCTGAGCGAGCGGGGGCTGCTGGCCTACCAGCCCTACAAGGGGGTGACGCTGACCTCGGCAGGCGAGGCGCAGGCCCAGCAGATCCTCTCGCGGCGTCGGCTGTGGGTGATCTTTCTGGTCGAGAACCTGGGCATCGCGCCCGAAGAGGCGGACGACCTGGCCTGCCAGCTTGAGCACATCACCTCGGAGCGACTGGTGAGCGCGCTCAAGGCCTTTCTCGAGAGGGGGCCGGGGGCGCGCCGGCAGGGCGCAGCGGGTGCGCTGGTGGTGCCGCAGGGGCAGCCGCTGAGCACCTGTGGTGTTGGCGCCCACGGCCACATCGGCGCGCTGCGCCTCGATGCGGCCAGCGCGAGCTTCCTGCGCAGCCAGGGCCTGGAGGTGGGGGCGGTAGCCGAGGTGCTGGCGGTGGGCAGCGACGGCGCGGTGCTGGTCGCGGTTGATGGGCGCCAGATCGCGCTGGCACCGGCGCTGGCGGGCGGCGTGCTGCTCGTTGGCGAGCCGGAGGGCAACGCCGAGCGCCACGCAGCCTGGGCGCAGTGCAGCGCCTTCTGGGCCTGTCTGCGCGGCGAGGTTTGCAGCTGCCCACCAGCGCTGAGCGATGCGCACGCCGCTAATTCCAACACTCCTCTAACACGGCGCTAGTGTGCAGCTTGTAAAAAGCCTGTACACTGACCACAGTGCTATCGCGCGATCAACGCGCCATGCTGTGTGATGAGGAGAATACCTATGGCTAAGATTGTCGGCATTGACCTGGGCACCACCAACTCGGTTGTTGCGGTGATGGAGGGCGGCGACGCCGTCGTGATCCCCAATGCCGAGGGCAACCGGACCACCCCTTCGGTGGTGGCCTTCGCCAAGAACGGCGAGCGCCTTGTCGGCCAGACGGCAAAGCGCCAGGCGACGATCAATCCGGATAATACGCTGTACTCGGTCAAGCGCCTGATCGGCCGTGACTTTGATGAGACGCGCACCGAGCGCGAGATGCTGCCCTTCAAGATTACCAAGGGACCGCGCGGCGATGTGCGCATCAATGTTCCGCAGACGGGCAAGGACTACGCGCCGCAGGAGATCTCGGCGATGGTGCTGCAGAAGCTCAAGACCGACGCCGAGGCCTACCTGGGCGAGCCGGTCACCCAGGCGGTGATCACCGTCCCGGCCTATTTCAATGACAGCCAGCGCCAGGCGACCAAGGATGCCGGCAAGATCGCCGGGCTCGAGGTACTGCGCATCATCAATGAGCCCACTGCGGCGGCGCTCGCCTATGGGCTCGACAAGAAGAAGGATGAGACCATCCTGGTCTTCGACCTGGGCGGTGGCACCTTCGACGTCTCGGTGCTCGAGGTTGGCGACGGCGTGGTGGAGGTCAAGTCCACCAGTGGCGATACCCATCTCGGTGGCGATGACTACGATGCTGCGGTCGTTGACTGGATCGTCGACGAGTTCCGCAAGGACCAGGGCATCGACCTCAGCAAGGATCGCCAGGCGCTGCAGCGGCTCAAGGAGGCGGCTGAGAAGGCCAAGATGGAGCTGTCCAGCCTGACCGAGACGGAGATCAATCTGCCGTTCATCACTGCTGACGCCAGCGGGCCGAAGCACCTGCAGATGCGCCTGAGCCGGGCCAAATTCGAGCAACTCACCAGTCACCTCACCGAGCGGCTGCGCAACCCGGTCACCCAGGCGCTCAAGGACGCCGGCCTGCAGCCCAGCCAGATCGACGAGGTGGTCCTGGTCGGTGGCTCAACCCGCATGCCGGTGGTCCAGGAACTGGTGCGCAAGATGATCGGCAAGGAGCCGAACAAGTCGGTCAACCCCGACGAGGTGGTGGCGATTGGCGCGGCCATCCAGGCCGGCGTGCTCGGTGGCGATGTCAAGGGCGTGGTGCTGCTCGACGTGACGCCGCTCTCGCTGGGCGTTGAGACGCTGGGTGGTGTGATGACGCGGCTGATCGAGCGTAACACGACCATCCCGACTCAGAAGAGCGAGATCTTCTCGACGGCTGCCGATGGCCAGACGGCGGTGGACATCCACATTCTGCAGGGCGAGCGTGACATGGCGAGCGACAACATGACGCTCGGCCGCTTCCGCCTTGAGGGCATCCCGCCGGCGCCACGCGGCGTGCCGCAGATCGAGGTGACCTTCGACATCGACGCGAACGGCATTCTGAACGTCAGTGCCCGCGACAAGGCGACCGGCAAGGAGCAGCGGATCACCATCACCGCCAGCACCAACCTCAGCAAGGATGAGGTGGAGCGCATGGTGCGCGAGGCCCAGGCCCACGCCGCCGAGGACCACGCCCGCCGCGAGCTGGTCGAACTGAAGAACCAGGCCGATAGCCTGGCCTACCAGAGTGAGAAATCGCTGGGCGAGCTGGGCGACAAGGTCGACAGCATCGAGCGGGGGCGGGTGGAGAGCCTGATCAAGGACCTGCGTGATGCCGTGGCGCAGGAGAATAAGGAGCGCATGCAGAGCCTGATGAATGAGCTCCAGCAGGCGATGTTCAAGCTCTCGCAGAGCGTCTACGGCGATGGCGCGGCCCAGGGCCGGCCCGGCCCGGGCGGGAAGAAGGACGACGGCGTCGTCGAGGGCGAGTACACCGTCGAGTAATCAAGCGGGAGTGAGCACAACACACAGCACGGAGCCCGGCACGCGCCGGGCTCCGTGCTGTGCTGCCGATTAGAAGATCGAGCGATAGCGCTCCACCTCCCAGTCGGAGACGTAGGCGCGGTAGTCTTCCCACTCCTGCTGCTTGGCGTCGATGAAGCGCTCACAGACGTAGGGGCCGAGCGTAGCCTGGATGAGCTCGTCCTCGCGTAGGGCATCGAGCGCGCCGCCGAGCGAGGTGGGCAGTATCGTCAGGCCGCGGGCGCGTGGGTCCACGTGAAAGAGGTCCTCCTCGGCGGCCTCGCGCAGGCTGAGTTTACGCCGGATGCCGTCGAGCCCGGCGGCGAGCATGACGGCGTAGGCGAGGTAGGGGTTGCAGGAAGGGTCGGGGCAGCGCAGTTCGATGCGCGTGCTCTGCTCACGGCCAGCGGTGATGCGGGGGACACGCACCAGGGCCGAGCGATTGGTACGCCCCCAGGAGATGTAGACCGGGGCCTCGTAGCCGGGAACCAGCCGCTTGTAGGAGTTGACGAGGGGTGCGAGGATGACGCACATGCCGCGGGCGTGGGCCAGCAGGCCGGCGATGAAATGGCGCGCGGTGGGCGAGAGGCCATAGGCGTCGTTTGCGTCGGCGAAGGTATTGCGACCGGTGACAATGTCGACCAGGCTTTGATGGACGTGCATGCCGCTGCCGTTCACCCCGGCGATCGGCTTGGGCATAAAGGTGGCGTGGAGCCCGTTGAGCTGGGCCACTGCCTTGAGCGCCAGCCGGGCTGTGATCGTGTGGTCGGCGGCGCGGATCGCCTCGGCGTAGCGCAGGTCGATCTCGTGCTGGCCGGCGGCGACTTCGTGGTGGGCGGCCTCGACGGCGATGCCCATGTTCTGCAAGGCCCGCACCATCTGGCGGCGGATGAGCGTCGCCAGGTCGGTGGAGACGTCGAAGTAGCCGGCGGTGTCGTGGGGCAGTGGCGTACTGCGGCCCTCCGCATCGGCCTTGAAAAGGAAGAACTCCAGCTCAGGGGCCACATTGAAGCTGAAGCCCAGGTCGGCAGCCTGGTGGACGACGCTGGTGAGCACGTGGCGCGGGTCGCCGGCGAAGGGTTTGCCGTCGGGGGTGAAGACGTCACAGATCAGGCGCGCGGTGGCCAGGCCCTCGTGCTGATCCCAGGGGACCAGGGCGTAGGTCGCGAGGTCGGGCACCAGATACATATCGCTCTCGACGCTGCGCGCGAAGCCCTCGATCGACGAGCCATCGAACCAGACGCCATGGTCGAGCGCGTCGGGGAGCTCGCCGATGGGGATGGTCACGGTTTTGACCATGCCGAGCACATCGGTGAACTGCAGATTTACAAAGGCGACGCGCTGCTCCTCGACGCGGCGCAGCAGCGCCTGGCGGGAATCGTCGCTCATAGGGAGAGGCTCCTCGCTTGGCAGGACATCACCTCTATTGTACCACGGGGTGGCGCGGGGGCGCCGACGGGGGGCGCCCACGGGGGGGCGCGTGGGCGCCCACGGGGGGGCGCCGACGGGGGGGCGCCCACGGGGGGGCGCGTG
>Ga0272446_1001458_pt1 | contig 34360 bp, 43 predicted proteins | sample YNPCB0061_FD_194587 | JGI IMG/M metagenome (GOLD analysis project Ga0272446, IMG submission 194587) | Hot spring microbial mat communities from Yellowstone National Park, WY, United States - YNP-CB-006-1 | ecosystem: Environmental > Aquatic > Thermal springs > Hot (42-90C) > Sediment | place...
TCATAGAAAAGGCGAACTGCGCTACAGCCTTTTGTGTGTATGGCAGCAGGGCAGAGTAATGTGGATTGCTGGGAAGAGGATCAGTATTATACCAGGCATCCAATGCACTTAAAAGTGCATCGCCCAGGTATTTTCTAAGAAACTTTCGTTGGGCTGCATCCACATACGGCAAAAAATCAGGCACCTCAAATGTGATGTTTACTTTCAGGCAATCCTGTATTTCTTCTATGGTTTTAAAAAGCGCCATTAGCTGATGATTTTTTGTGAGCCGGTACCCTGGTCAAGAGTGGTAAGCATCAGGTTGGGTATTTCAAACTGAATTTCTTTGGGCCAGCCGTTCAGGTTTTTAATCACATAAAACGGCTTCAGCAACATATCCCGGATCGGTTTCATCAAGGCTTGCTTGATGATAAATAGTTCCCTGGCTTCTGTGCCGTTAATGGTTTTGTTTTTACCGGGGCTCGATCCGTTAAGCGATGGGTGAACGCCCATTGCATACGATAATATGTTGCTGGCTTCTTCGCTATCTTCAATGTACTCCCCGCCTTTGTAATGGTTTTCAATGACTTTGATTTTCATACTGGCCAGTTCCTTTCCTTCGTGTGAATATCTGGTAAATGAAATCACAGATTTGCCAGTGTTCTTGGTGTTGGAAAGAAACTTGTTGAGATCCTGATATTCTCTCTTGGTACGCTCCTGCTTTTTCACCGGATCGGTAATACCTTCTGCATTAAAGATGCGGTTAAAGTAATCATCTGTGAGTTCTATGTGGTATTTAATGGTAGCCTGGTTGGTCATGATATACTTTTTGAACTCAGGAATGGCAACAGCAAAATCATACCATCCGGAATCAAACATGCTCCACCAGTAAGGATGAGAATAGTACAACCGGCCTTCCGTGGGAATAGATACCGGTACAATGAACCTGGCTTCCTTCAGATCTTTGAGTTTCCCATCCTCATTGGGTCGTTTTCCGGTGCGCTGCATAGCATCCAGTACCGTGGCATAATCTTTCAGCACAGGGGTAACAACAATATCTTTCTCAGTAATGGTTTCGCCCCATTTGGCTGAGTAAAAATGATTTTCGATGTAGCCTGTTTTGGGGTTCATTTCTTCCCAACGGGAAAAAACTCCCTGTTTGGAGTCTATACCAATTACCTTTCTTTTTCCGTCAACATCATTATTCATGATGAGTTCCGGAAATCCAATGCCAAACAATTGAAGGTTGGTAATCTCTTTGAGCAGGTATGAACGGATGTCGTTCATTTCAAAGAAATCTTCAATCTCCTGCACTTCTACAGGTTCCAGCTTTTTAAGACCTCTTTCATCGCGTACTATGCGGCCGTATTCAATGCCACTTCCATAGGTTACCAGAATATTGAAAAACAGGTTGGCCGAAACGATTTCGCTTCGCTTAACCTTGTCTAATACTTGCTTAGGCAGGTCGTTGTTTTCGCCCCAGGGTACAATTTTTCTGTACTTTGTATTGGGGTTAGGGATAGGATCTGCATCCGGCTTTTCAAAAATACGGCTGCTTTGCCCAATGGTAATTGCAGCTTTAACTCCGGAAAGGTAAACACCTTTGTTTGGAGATTCGTAAATGCCGTCTCCATGATTGATAATTTCAGACATAAACTTCCTCCCCGTTAAATTCAATAATAGTAATAGTGCGGATGGTTCGGATCTCGTCCGATCCATCAATCTTAATGTTGATACAGCGCTTCGGGAAAAATTCAGAAGTAAGCGTAGCGCTTAGGATATGAATTATTTCACCGGTGCTTTTTTTTACAAACTTCAGCGAAAAAGGTACTGGTTTGCCTTTGGCATCTTTGCGGTTCCATATTACGGGCAGTTTGCTGCGGTGTATCATGAATGCTAAGATATTTTAGCAAAGCGGCAACTTAAAGGACAGCAATTTGAGCCACCATTTACGGGTAATATGCATTACAAACCCCAGTAAAACACCCCAGGCAAAATATCCGCTGGTTAAAAAGAAGCGTTGCCAGCGGCTTATTTTGTTTACTTCAATCGTCCGGGCTTCTTTGTGGGTAAACTTCTCCAGTGTTTTACGAATCACCTCTCTGAGCGTGAACTTCATTAGAAGTTCATGGCAAACGGCTGTAGCGGTAAGTACACCATCTGTAGCCGTTAAGGTAATGGATGCTCTGCCGGAATTGGCATGAAGCTGAACTGATTTGTGTACCAGCAAGCTATCACAAAGCAGTTTTAGCTGAATGCGGATGGAGGCAGTATCGGCAGGAATGTGGATGGTTGTATCGCGGTAAACTATACTGTCTTTTGTTTCTTTTATGTATTCGGTGCTGATGGATGGAGGAAAAAGCCTGTTACACTTTTCTGCGGTGTAACAGGCCGTTAACAAAACCAAACCTATGAACATGAAAAAATATCGCATACTATTTTTTAATTGATGGCCGTACTTCGGTAACGATGTACTCCCGTTTGTTGTAAAAAGAAATTCCGCGAAGCCAGCCATTAGCATCAGCTTTTAGCAGGTTGGTAGCATGAGTACCTTTTGATTCGTGGCTGGTACCCGGATCAAAGAAACGGTAACCGGCAGCCGTTTTGCCTACTATTACCACAAAATGCGAGGTGGCTTTATTGGCGTTTCCCACCGAGCTGTTTTGCCGGTTTACCCCTACCATTACAGGATATCCTTTAGCCAGGCAATCATCCAGTAAAAGCTGAGCATCTAAAAATGTTTTTGCCTTGGTGAGCTGGTTGGTTTTATTCCATACCAGCATATCAATACGATCGGTAGAATTGGTTTCTAAAAATCCGGCATCATTCATCATTTTTTTGCATGCCAGGGCACAGGCTACATTTTGGCGATCTCTGGTGCCAAAAATTGCATCAAACTGGGTTTGAAACTTTACTCCGTTCATAGGCTATGGCTTTCAAGTTCAGATATTCGGGTTTTAAGGCTTCGGTTTTCCTGCAGCAAATCCGATACTTTATTCTCCAGGGTATGTACTTCTTGCTTCAGGCTTCGATTTTCGTCAAGTAATTGAGATACTTTGTTTTCCAGTGAGTTTACTTCTGTTCTTAAATTTTTATGCTCAATTTTTAAATCCTCCATCATATTGCGGTAAATCTCCAGGCCTTTTTCTATGTTTTCCAGTTCGTTGCTTTTGGTTTCGGCTTTTTGCTTTCTACGGCCAAAAAGCCAGGTAACAAAACCACCGCCCAACGTACCGAGGGTAGTCCATAACCAAGATATATCAAAATGATCATTCACTATTGAAACGGTAATAAATAAAATTCTTTGAAGTAATACTTATTACTTTCATTAGTAGGCAAAACAGCAACAAATAATGGGTTTCGCAATAATGTATAAAAACCATTATCATTACTGAATATTAGATTAGAAAAAGGTATTAGCTTTCCATCATTGGCAAGAATAAAAAGCCTGGAGAATAAATCATTTGAAAAAGAATATGAGCCGTCTATTTCGAAAACAGAGGGGTATTTTGTTTTTAAAATTGCATTTGCTCCTGATATATTAACAATTTGCCCAATAAATAATTCTTCAACAACACCACTATTAGGTAAGACATTTTGTTGTATTGTATCAACATTAAAAAAGCTATATAAAGTATAAATTTCAACGATATCATCATAGCTCGTTGGAATATTATTATAATATAGCCTTATGGCAGTTGTTTCTAAATTGAAGGAAAAATAACTAGATAATGAAATATCATTAGTCAGATAGTCTAAAAGCTTTTCAGAAAATTGTTCTAAATCATCAGGCCAATATAAATCAGCTAAAAGCTCTCCCGTTGTATTTGCATTTAATATATCAGCAAGAGAAATATTTATCTGATTAGGGCCGATGTTAAAAGATAAAATAAATGAATTTGCTGTTTGCAGGTTATTATCATTCCCAGTAACAATATTACCAACCGTTATTTTTGGCGTATTAGAAGCAAACGCCAAAGAATTTCCTGCTGTACCAGCATATTCTTGACCAACCTCCCAAGTAAAAAGATTATTGTCAAAATCAAAAGTAAGAGTACCCTCGTTTAAAGGCCCCCAATAATCATTTAAAACATCAGATATTAATAAAAGAGAAGAATTTAAATCATCAGATACAGAGAATTCAGTATTGCTAGAAGGATATTCACGAGCAGTAAAAACAACACCATTTAAAGTAAAATACTCCCCATCAGTATCTAAAGGTGCAGAAAAAGCAAATTGAACTTTTCGTTTTGTTGGTTTTGTAGGCAATATTTTTGATTCAATAAGCCATTCCCCTGATACGCCAGGAGTGTCAGGTTGCCTATATGACAAATCGACCTTGTTACTGTTATTTAGTATACAAGCTCGACCTATAAGCGTATTATCAAAATTATCAATCAGACTATCACTAGCAGGAAGTATAATATAATCATCACTAACGCCCTCTGCAAGAATAATCTCCCACTTATTAGGATCAAATATGCCAGAAGTGTTTTCCTTACATATGTAAAACTTTAAACCGGCTCCGCTATCGTATAAGCAAAGATCATCTATATAATAAGGTCTATCAGTTTGATAAAGAATGTTATCTTTCTTCTGCCAGATATTCTTTAAAAGAATCTGAAGTGCATTTCCAGAAATTGCACCTATGTTATTACTGTATACGGTTGCAGTAATATTATCTGAAATGTTTTTCCATTGGCTTGGCATGGTGCTAAATTATTTTAGCACACCCGGTTTGGAAAGGACAGGCAAAAGCGTTAAATTTACCTAACGATAAATAAACAAAAATGACAACAAGAGAGGCATTTAAAAAGCTAATTCACATTAGAGGAATACATCATAAACTAGGTATATCATCCGGATTAGTTAGGATATACCGATTTGAAACACCATCCATTGAAAAAATGGAAGAATTACTTTCAAAAGCAGGATGGACCAAAAAACCAGAAGTATGGACAGAAAAGAATTAGCCTAAAAAACTATCTATATCCTGTTGATCCTCCCAGATTAAATATGATTCATACCAGTCTGCCATTCTTCTCATAATTCCAGCAAGTTCATTAGCTTGTTTTTGTGCTTCTTTAGCTAAAAATCGTGCATCCGGAATAGTCCACAAGGCACCAAAAACTATATATTGATTACCAAATTCAAGAGAAGAGCCTATCGTAAACTGTCTTTTACAATTCATCTGTAACTCTTCATTTTCGATATCAAAGTGAAAGACTTCTGCCAGTATTAATGGATTTCTATTGTGAAGAATAAATATTCTTCCATCTGACTTATCAGCAATAGGGTTTTCACATAGTAGGAATTTAGCTGTTTTCATTATTCTTATTTAAAGTGTTGACATCCATTTTTTAATAATCTTCGTATTCGTCAGATTTGGGTTTGCTGTATATAATCCTGTCGTCTGGGTTTCTTTCCCAACTATTGCTGTGTTTTAGGTTTTTAAATTCCTCAGCAAGCACAGCCCCTTTTCGATAAATAACCACTTCCTCAGCCTCAGCGCCTATTCCTTCTGCTATATCAGGCATAGGCACTTTTTCAAGCAGTTTGTTAAATATGTTACTTACCAGCTTAAGCTGATGGGTGCCTTTGGCCTTATTATGCCGGATTGTGCTCATCATTCTTTGTTCAATTGGTTTATTGATCACACTTACTGGAACCTCAGAAACCTTCATTTTCAACAATACAGAGTATCGATGGAATCCGTCCACTATCTCATAAACATCCTTCTCTTGGTCGTAAAAAGTAACAATCGGCATGGTTAACCCGTCCTCCTGTATGCTTTTTTTGAGCAAGCGGAACATTTTCTTTTGCTACTTTTCTTTATCAAAGAAAAGTAGCGCAAAAAGCGCAAACCCCCGTAAGCGTTTGCAAACGATTGCTGCTTCGGGGTTTGGGGGTACGTTTTCAATTCGCTTTAATTGCCCGTAAAGCCACATCCAAAAGTACCCAACAAAAAAGTAGAAACGGGGTGCAGGGTGGTTTAAATTCGTAGTAGCTGACTACAAAACATTACCTGCAGCTGTGCGCACACTTTTTTCTGTTCATCAAGGTTTTTAACCAGCCTATCAATACTGACAAGCTTTTCAAAAAGGGGATATTTTTCAGGCGTAAAGGTTGCCAGGTGGCATTCAATCAGGTTTTCGGTTTCCTTTATCCGAATGAAAGGAACTACCGAACCATGAATAAGGGGTTCAAACCTTCTGCCCTTGTATAGTGCCAAAACTAAAAAAAACAAGTGAAAATCAGCACAATAAACCGAAAAGCAGTTCGGGATGGGTTTCATTAACGGCTTGCCGGAATGCAGCCCTTTGCATTGAATGTAAAAAGTGGCATCTTTTTTTCCATTGTATTGACGGAGCGAAAATAACATTTAACTATTTGATTAATAATTAATTTGATGCATAAAATATACATCAAATCGTTAGTTTTTCCTAACGATTATAGGACAAAAAAGAGTATTTTAACAATTCTATCAGCCTGATATACAGACATTTACAGAGAATTTTTGTTTTATAAATACCTGTAAATCAGATTTTTATACATAACAATTTCAATGTGTTGATTTTGTGGGGTTAAGGGGCAACAATCGCCCCTTATCTGTCAGAACTGACCCCGCACGGTGCTATTGGCGGCTGCGGTGTTTTTGGCAGTTTTTGTGCAATATGCTGCAAGGCGAAGTGCCCTCTACACAGCCTCACGCCTGCGAAGCAGGTGTGTCCGCTTTGTAACAAGCCCCTCTATAGAGCTTTACCCGTGCGAAGCATGGGTGTCCTATTTAAACAGAAATATAGGATGGATGGCCGGCATGGGATGATACCATGTGCCAGTATAGCTGGCATCCAATAAAGAAAGTATCCCATGCATCGGTGACGTGAGTTTTGAGTTCGTCCGGATTGTCCGGGCTGTCGGTTTCCTTTTCAGCCCGTTTATCTTTTTCAAAGCCATTTCTTCCCACTAGAATACCGGTGTTTTCCATGGCCATCAGGAGGTATTCGCAGTTGTGTTTATTAAAGGTGGGCAGTAAATACTCTGAACTACCACATAGTGCCTGGTGGATGATATTGTGTTTTACATGGTGTTTCATTGGCTGACCGATGTACAATTCATGAACGGTCCAGCCTCTCTTAACCAAAACTTTGATAACGGTGTCTTTAAAGCTCTCTGCATCCAGTGGAGTGTCCCATACAGCGGTGGAGTCATACACGAACACAACCTCACGTTTGGGATGATAATGGTAATAGTCGCACCAGTCGTTGGTAAGGTCGGTTAGCTTCCTGGGTGTTTTCACAAACATAGAGCGCAGGCAGCGCAGTTCATTATCTATGCGTTGCCCGGTTACCAGGTTATTGATGGCAGCATTATAATCAAAGGCAAGCACCAGCGGCTTGGATGGATCTACATCTGCATCGCGGCGGCAATCTTCTTTTGCCAACAGTTCCATATTATAATCAAGCGACTGCAGGTAAGAAACATTGGAAGATTCGTAGTAATGCAGCTTCTCGCTGAGTGCCGGGTAAAATCCATTTTCAACAGATCGGGGCCTTTGGTTCAGGTAGGCAGTTCGGAATATCATTGGTGGGTTCTCCCGTTTGCGGTCTGCCAGCCATTTCTCCCCGAGAACGTCTATGTTATCCAATACATTGAATTCTGCATAAAAAGTAGCCACGCTTCTGAATTGAGCCAATTCCTTTTTTAAAGCGTGTAGCTTCTTTTTGTAGTAAACTTCATCCAGCTGTGATTTTCGGGCTTTCAGGTCAACCATTTGGCTATACAGCGACTTAATGCATGTGATGAGTTCCTTATCCATTTGCTCGGCTTTATCCAGGATCCAGAACCCGGATTTAAGCGTGGGCATATCTGTGCTGTACGTTTGGCCATGATGCCAGGGACAATTACCAAAGTGCTGCCGGTTACCCCGATTGGCTGGCAGCACTTCATTGGTGATTTTTGAATAATCCAGATACTTGGCTTCAAATCCCATGAGATAATCCAAGCTCATGGAGTTGGCAGACATGGACCTGTCAAAGCTGATCATGTTTTGGATAGAGCCGTTCCACCAGCTGATTACGTGGTCATAACTAATAGGATCAATGATAGGTTTTGGCCAGTTAAGTTTTTTATCGGGCTTTCGGCCTACAAAATAATGGATGTTGCGTTTATAGCCCCAGCGATCAAGGGCAGAAAATATAGCAGGCAGAGTGTTCTGCATCAGCTTGGCATAAGTGGGACTCATAAGCCCACCGGCAGAACGTGGCATTGAAGTAAGATAACGAAGCATCCAGGGAGCATCAATGCCCTCTGACTTGCCAAACCCACGCGAAGCAACGATATAGTTGTTGTGAGCACCTACGGTAAGGCACTCAATCTGTCCGGGATTGAAATAAATCTTTTTGCGGTCGCTCATGATATTACTTCTGCTTCATCCAAATCATCCATATCACCGAGGTATTTTTTCCGGAGTTTGGCTTTTGTTTCTTCACTGATTGGTTTGAATCCGGCTGCTGATGCATCGGTGGTCATTTCAAACTCAGGAACAAATATTTTATCGAAGCCGAGATCTTCATCCTCATCTTTATCCAGCTTAGTGTACTTACCAATCTTATCGGCTGCTGCGATCATGTTTCCGAGGTCATTTTTATCACGGGCTTTATTGTAAGCTTCCAGCAGCATTTGAATTACCTGGTACCGATGCCATTGTTTTGCCGGCACCTGTACATTACCCATCAGCATCTTGGTAAAATACATCAGCCGGTATGCTTCCTGTTTGTCCAGTTGCAGTTGGTTCTGGATCCACAATTTCATTTCGTTGTCTGTTTTGCTGGGGTCAGACAACCATCGGGTAAACACCGTTTCGATTTTGGTCTTTAATTCCTGCTCTGCAGGTGTTAAGGTGATTTTTTTTGAAGAAAACAGCGCTTTCTCTATCTTCTTTACTTTATCGGCATTGTATTTACCCATTGCTCATTTTTATGAAAGTTTTCACTGCTGCCGGGCTGCCCAATCTGGCAAAATGCATTTCTTTCTGCATTACATCCAGTTTTGCCTGAGCTTTCCCTTTTCGGTATATTTTGGATGCATCCGTGTAATTATTATTGATTGCTTCCTTTAGTTCATCTTCAGGCAATTCCATGATTAAAGCGCACTCTTCAGGACTCAGGCAATGGTATGCCAGATCATACAGTTTTTCCAGCTGTTCATTATCCAAGGTCATATCGTTCAGCGGTTTTAACTATTTCGTTGAATTGAGCCAGCAAAGTATTGTACATTTCCTCATCGTAAGAAATGAGGGTACATTCCCATCGGGGGTTAATGGAAAAGTTGGCCGAGCTGTGAACCACTACAGAAAACCGGTGGCCTTTTATAAGCATAACCTTGGCATGTATGGAAGTAAAGTACAACTCATCCATTACCTGCTGAGAAAAAAGCAGGTAATGTTGTTTGTTGGCTTTTACAGAATGGTCAAGAATAACACGCAGGTTATTCACTTTTTTGTTCTCTTTAAGCCAATGGATGGCGCGACCAAATTCCTCTCCGATGGAAAAAGAAGTAATGTGAATATCACAACCATCATCAAACATATCAGCGATGTACATGAGCACTTCATCCATTCGGATGTTTCCGGTATGGAACTTCACCCCGGTAAGATATACGGGGTGAAGTTCCGGAAGATCCAACCATAAGAGATGATTGAATGGCTTATTTGAAGCTGGCGATTTTTTCATCAATTTCTTTCAGTTCTTTTTCCCAACCAATGATGCTGGCCTGCCGGGTGTTTATTTGTCGGGCAGAAAGGTTTCCCTTTTCCAGTTCCTTTTTAGCCCGGCTGATATTATCGGTTACAACCTTTTTGCGTTTGGTAAGCTGTTGAACCTGGGCAGCAATTTCAGCAGCCGTAACCGGTGCTGGGGCTTCTTCTTTTTTCAGTTTATCTACCTCAGCCCAAAATTCAATCTGCTCATTTTCGAGGATTTCCATTTCTTCTGCCAGCTTTTTCCGGGTTTCATCATCCGGTGCAGTTTTCAGTTTGTTGTGAAGGGCGGCGAGGTGAGGTACTATTTCTTTTACCCGGGCAAGTTTTTGCTTCAGCTCTCCCGGTAAATCATTCTCATGAATGTTTTTCTCGGTGAGCTGTTTAATGAACTTACGTTCTGCAATATTAATTTCCGGGGCGGCAATGGTTGCTGCTGCTGGTGCGGATGGTTCAGGTACTGCAGCAATCTTTGCCAGGTTGTACTCCAGCTTCTCCATCAGGAAGCCGGCATCACGTTTTTTCTTTTTCAACAGGTCGAGGATCGTTCTGTTGTTGCCATGTTTTTCATACAGCAAAACCCCAGCATCGTAATCACGATGGGGGTTATTAAGCCAGTCAATAATTTCTTGCATAATTTATTGTTTATGCAAGTATAGTCTTTGCGGCTGCGAATCTAGAGGACAGGGATTTTGGATATAAAGGCTACGGTCTCCACGTAGTGGAAATAACCGTCTTTATCGTTGGCCGGATCTCTTTGTTTCCAGCTAACTGTATCGTACAAGTTGGCATTTACATTCATCCTTTCCCAGCCATAGCCTTTGTATTCAAAATCGTGTACGATTACAATGCCCGCTTTTTTCTCAAACATGAGATTGGCAGTTTCTGGGCGGCTGTCTGCGTGGCCGTCTATAAAAGCCAAATCGATGTGGTCAGGATATTCCAGGGCAAGAAATGCATCGGCACCCAAAGAAAGGTGCAGATCCAGCTGATTCTTTTTCAGCTGTGCTGCATGTTTATTTTTTATGGCTTGGTACCATGCGGGTTCTTGCATTTCTATGGACATAACTTTTGCACCGGAATTGAGAAACAATTCGGTGCTGAAGTTACCGGGGCCAAACTCCACAATTTGTTTTGGCTGATAGGCGGCAAGCAGTACCCTAAGTAAGGGTAAATGGCTGGAGTAAGGATCTACAATGTGTGAATTTTCCATGTTACGGCATTGATGGTTTCAGTTTGAATCTTATCGTTTTTATTCAGGGTTTGGCTTATGCTGTGAGCATGCGGCCAGTTTCGGCTGATGCGGTAATCGTATTCGCGGTGAGCTCTTACTACTCTTGGAATACCGAGCTTGTTTAGTTCAATGCTGATGTAAATATCTGTCATGTTTGCCCGTGGAAACATTTCCAGTGTGGGCTTGAAAGTATCGGTATGAAATGCCATCACTCCGGTACCAATTTCATGCACAAAACGATCAGAGGAAACGGTAGCCAGGCAGCCAAGAAATTCTTTGCAATCCCAATAATAGGTTTTGCACGGACGATCTGTATGAAAAATTCGCCCATGGTTACTTATAACAGCTTTTCGATTGTACTTTTCAATGGTTTCAATCATCACTTTTGTGTGATTGCCCGGATAGATGATTTTATCATCGGTGGTAAATATGTAGGCATTATTCCATTCTTCACATAAAAAGAACTTTCCTACATCGCCCAGGTCACCATATTCTTTTTCGCTTTCAAATATTCTGATTTTGGGGTGACGGGCAAAATGCGGAATGTTTCCATTCCAGCCATTAAAATAAAGATTGATGATGTCTGCCTGAGGCAAGATACTGGCCAGGCACTCCTGGAGTGCTTTTTCCCGCGATGGGATGGTTGCCATGTTGTAAATAACGGGTGTTTTCATAAAATAAAAACCCTCCACGTTTGCAAGGAGGGTTTCTGGTTGGGGTTATTACTTTTTCTTTTTTGGCAGTTTCAGTTCGGGTGTACCGATCTCGGCTTCATCCGGAAACAGAATTTTTCTGTATTCTGGTGTTGGCTCTAAAAACGGATTGCCTTCTTTCCACAACTTTTCCTGAAGATCTTCAGGCAACGTTTCTAGGTTTACAATGCCGAGCCCCATGATATCCATGCGGCCCGGTGATGCAATACCTTTTAGCTGGAATTTTTTCCCTTCCATACGCTATTCTATTAAGAAGATACAGGAGGAACTGTTGTGTTGGACAATGGAATTGGTCCGTTATAGAACGGAGCAGGCCCCAGTCCGCGGCTTTTCAGTTTAATGGTAAGCCCTCGGCGATCGGCAGTTGCCTTTCCCGTAGTGATGGATGCTTCCATAACTACAGCCGGGAAATCTTTGCTACCGATAACACGACGCTGGCCGTCTACCATTTCGCGAATGAATAAGCCACGTGTGTTTGGCAGCTTACGAGCCAGTGCAGCCACGTCTTTATCAACTCCCGGATAGAACAATTCCAATTCGTGTTCCCATGATTTTCCATCCAGTTCGCCCACGTTGTTGTCAACAATGGCAGATGTATCCATAGTAGAATAAAGCGTAAGAAAGGATTTACCACTTTTCGGAATAAAATTACCGATGAGTGTGGTGGCCTGTTCGTTATTGGTAATGGCTGAGAAATGCTGTAAGTAAGGGAGCGGATCGTCAAGATCGTTCAATGGAATCCAGTATCCGATTACTTTTAAACCTGCTGGGTTTTCCTTTTGGTCAGGCCAATCCATATCAATAAATCCAAAATTGGTAAACAGGTAGCTGTGAGCCGATGGAAAAGCAAGGGCTTTGGCTACAAAAGGAAAAGCAACCATAGGCGCTGCAATTACAGCCGGATGCACATGCACATCCAGGAAGTTTTCAGCTGCAAAGCTGAAAGCGGATCCTGCCACTACAGCCAGCAGGATCACGCTCAGAAACGAAACGATGAATTTTGTTTTCATGATTATTTAAAGTGTTACGAGATTAAACATTAAGAAATGGGAGTAATGGTTCCAACCATCAGGTGCTCCTTCTGGATGCTGGCAAACTGAACACCAAAAGCCATTTTGGTAACAAAACGAGCTTTCCAGGGGTTGTCGATCTCTTTCACCAAAATGGTTGGGGTATCACTGGCAATGTCGGTACCAACCTGCAGGGTGGGAGATTCAGCCAAATGAACGTAAGCACTACCGGCTTTACCAACCTGAGGAACGATGCGGCAACGCTTGTCAGAACCCAAAACATACATCCAGCTTTCAGACTGGTTGAAGTTGGCAGCTCCGTAATCATCGCGCATTTGTCTTTGTGCCAGGTCATACAGCGCATAAGGCACGAACATCACAGTGTTCTTTTCACGCATGGTAACATCGGCTGCATAGTACAGGTCAGTCAGCTTGTCCATTGCATTGGATGCAGTGATAGAACCCAGCGACATCAGGTTACCGTTTGCAACAGAAATGTTGTTTGCAGCAATTTCAGTAGCGGTAATGGTATCAAAACCATTGTACAATTCTGCGGTGGTGGTACCAGCCGGATTGCGGGAAGCATTCCAAATTGTTCTTGCAAGCTTCTTGCTTACCTCTGCCATAATAGCGGCCAGTATCTGAGCTTCCAGAGGATGCTTTGCTGGCTGTGCATTATTCAGCAGGTTTTGTCCAAGGATGGATTTACGCAAGGCTTCAGGATCTTCATCGGTAATCACATCGCCCACGTAAACTTCCAGTTCACGGGCATTGATGGTGATACCAGACTGGGTGTTAACCTGGCCATCGTGTGGACGAAGCTCGAAGTTACCGAGCATCTGGCCGATTACTTCCTTCCATTGAATGTTAGGATAAAAGGCCATGAACTGCAAAACATGCTCACGAAGAGCCAGGAAAGGAATCATCAGAAGTTCCTTCCGGTACTTCTCGGCGGTGTTGTTTAAGGCATTCAGTGTCATTGTGAAGTGGTATTAAAAGATTAGAAGTTGATTAACTCTTTGGCAGTGGCCACAATTTTTGAGAAGTCATCCTCGGCTGCAGCTTCAGTTTCAGTGGCTGCTTCTTTGGATGCAACAACCTTTGCAGGTTTTTCAGGTGCACTTTGGCGCAAAGCGGCAATGGTGGTATCGCGCTCAGCTACCTGTTGTTCCAGCTCAGTAACACGAGCCTGGAGGGGATTTTCTTCCGAAGCGGAAGCTACAACAGACTGGATGGCTGCAACAGCATCGAAGTTTTCTTCGGCTGCAGCTTCACCAAACAATCCGTTAATGGCATTGAGGCGCTGCTGAAGTGCATCGCGCTCTGCCACTACCTGATCAAATTTTGATTTTGGTACAAACATGGCTATGAGTTTAAAAGTGATTTGATTACAGATTCAAGGGGCATGATTTCATCAATCAGCCCTGTTTTAACGGCTTCACGGGCAAAGAAAACTTTGCCTGTTCCCCAGTCATCGGCTCCGGTTTTGAGTTTACCGGACCTTCCGGATTCTATGTATTGAATAAACCGATCATTCAGGACATTCAAGTCCTGCTTAATCAGTTTGAATTCTCCTTTATCAATGGCATCGCGGTACGGTTTATTTTTATCCGTGCTGGCATCTGCGTACACCTCAATAATTTTAATTCCTTCCTTTTCAAAATATCCTTTGTAATCGGCCAGCGTTAAGAAGGTACCAATGGATCCAACCCGGGCAAGCTCCTGGTTAGCCACAATGTAATCTGCCTGAGATGCTATCATCATCCCGGCACTGGCAGAAAGATCATCTACAAACGCAACGATGGGCTTGCCAACCGATTTAACAGCCTCTGCCATGGCCATACCCGCGTAGGCTTCGCCGCCCGGAGTATCCATCAGTAGAATGTGCGCTTTAATGTTTGGATTTTTATCTGCCCGGAGTAACAGGTCCGCTTTGGTATTGATTCCGCTATCACCACATGCTTGATCGTATTTTGTAATTACATCCTGCATGCTGATAATGGCTACTGAATTTTCTGGAGCATTTTCCGGTGGGGATGCTTCACCATAGGTTGAAATAAAATAAGCACCGGTAACACCGGCACCGATTATTCCAATTCTTGAATCTTCCTTTGATCTACCTTCAGAAGTAAATGGCTGAAAGTTTCCTTTAATAAATGAAGCGACCAGTGGCAAATAAGCTTCAGCAGCCTCAGGCGATATTGCCCAGGCTGCTGAAAGTGATTGTGTAATGGCTCTGATCTTCATGATTGATGCGAAGATCAATCATGAATGGTGGGTAAAAAAGGACGTTATTCGAAGTCTTCGTTGAAGTCGTTATTGAACGAACCTTCAATATTTTCTTCATTAATATAGTAGGGTGCCGGCAATTCGGTTTCGGCAGAAAATGAAAAATTGAATCCTGCCAGATCAGCTGTATTGTCTCCGGTGCTGGAAGAAAAATTAAAGATTACCGGTTGACGAGGTGAGCCTACCAACCTGGTGCGGCCGTTTGAATCTTTTACGCAAAGCACAAAAAACTCTTTAGTCATTTTGGTAAATAAATTCAAGGCATCCGGGGTATTTAATGGAAAGAAACCCTGGAATGGTTTTTTGAAAATGTATCCAGCGTCTACTATCTCACCCTGATCACCGAGTGAAGATTTAAAAGGGGTGCTGTAGCCTATGAGCCAGCTTTTACCTTTTACAAATTTTACGGGTTCCTGGCATTGCATATTTTCTACCAATGGCATGGCAGCAATGTACCGGATGGGAGTGAAATAAAAGGCAACAACGCCTCCCATGTTTTCTATCTGTTCTCTGTTAGGAAAGTCAGTCATATCAAGGTTTTTAAATTACAGGACAACACGAACATAAAAAAGGACAAAATACACATTAAAGCCTGGAGCCATATCGCTGGATATCTTTAATGATGGCATCCGTGGAAAAATCGTCATCGCTAAGCCTAAGATCTTTTTGAAAATCAGACACTGCTTTTTTGCGTTGAAATCCGAAACGGCTGTAAATCTTAGCATACAAGCGGCTTTCCTTTTTAATCATAAACTCAAGCCAGTTGTTAAACAATGTAAGGTTGGTAATGGTAAGCCCATGGCCATAACGGTTGTATACATCTTCGCTTACCAGTACATGAATAAAATCATTGTACTGACCAACCAGCTGATTGTCTCTGTGAGTGCATCGCTTATCCAGCAAACGGCAAAAAATGCCATACAGGCTTTGATCTACTTTATTCAAGTCTACCGGTTTGCCGGGAGGATCTTCCAGCCATTTTCTCACATACTTCTTGCAGGGAACAGTGATTGTATACATGATGCTAATATACGCCTGATTAGCCTTTTCGCTAATTTCATTAGCGTTGTTTTTTCACGCAGTTTTTAACAGCGGATGCAGTAAACTATCCATTTTTTGGGATTTTTTTAAAATTGATAATGCAATACTAAAAGTATAAATGAGAACTGCTGAAATTGTGAAATCGAAAAAATATTGGCGACTTGAGGTTTTTGGAGTCGCTCTGTTACAAATCTTCATAACTTACTAATTATCAAAGTAACACGCTTGTAACAAACTTGTAACAAAGCATGTAACAGAAATGTAACAGAATGTAACAGATTGTAACAGATTTTTGACTTTGTTACACTTCAAAATGGTATTCAAAGCCTTGTTAATACTCACTTTTTTATTTCTTGAAATGAATTTGTAACAATGTAACATAGCAGTTAGTAAAAAAAATTCGTTGTGCAAACATGCCAAAAACACCCATTTTTACCCTTTCAGCGGCAAAAATAGAAAGTAGAAGCGGCTACTCCTTCTGCATCTAAATAAGGCAACGGATTGAAAAACAGAGTTGTAACAGAAATGTAACAACACAAAAAAGCCCCCAAAAAGGGGGCTGAATACTTTGAGTAATAGGTAAACTATTTAGTTCAAGTATATAAAAAACTATTGTTAACTGCGCCTTTATGCTATTAGCCAAAAAAGTGATTTTTGCTTCTATGTATGCTTTATGTGGGTTAACACATGGTGGAAGCTAATTTATGCTTTCAATTTCAATTTTTACTACCCTGTTGATACTTTCAAGTAATACTATATGATCATTGCTGAGGTATTGACTGAACTCTTTTATAAAACTCTTGATATCTGACATAATAAATAATTTTAATGTAAATGTAATTTAATTTGAAACAAGCGGGTAAGTTGCTGGAATACGATAATGCGATGACGTATCAAACGAATAAAGGCTCCAGCTAAATTGGCCGTGAAAAGGCCGGATGTGTTTAAGGAAACGATGTGGCCGGATGATACCGGAGGTAACAATCACCACCGGGCCATCATTAAACCTTACGAATTTGATCCAGTGCTCTAACTCATCCTCGTCATCAATGCCCCGGTGAATGATAAAGTCAGCCTCCTTATCAGGTACAAAATCTTGTACCGGTAAATAGAAACTTACTTCAGATATTTTATCTGAAGGCAAAACAAGATGATTAATGAAATCTTCCATTCCGTTGGAATGATTGTGTATAAAAATGATTTTTTTCATGTGATAAGGTTTTAAAATTTGAATGGATAACAAATTATTGGCGACATGACAACGTCGCCAATAAGACTGTTATTTGCATTTGAGTTTCCCGGCATCCAGCAGATTATGTATGTGCTGAAAGCTTTTTTGCACTTCCAGTATTACCTCTCTTTGAAAATTGGTTTCCTGCAGGATGTAATAGCTTCGATGCATATCGGTTTCATCGGGTTCTGCGTTTGGTAATGGTTCAGTAATTACCAACTGGCCGGTGCCGGAATCGTACCCCACACCTGCCATGGTAATGTGGTGCCGGCTTTTAATTCTAAACCACCGGTTGCCAGATACCAGGCGCTGTTCATCTTCTAAAAAACAAAAGGTATTCATACTTAAAAGTCAAGTTCAGGATCGGGGGTGTATTCTTTAGTGGGCAGCGATTTGTTCAGTAGTTTCTGTTCCGGATTACCCATGCTTTTCAGTTCTTCGGGGGTAAGGAACATATCGGGCGTAAATACATAGGGCCTGCCCTGGCAGTTTACCTCTACGCGTTTCATTTCAGAGTTGCCATCTGAATAGATGTTGTGCCACTTGGGGTAAGAGTACCGGCAGGTTACTTCCCTGCGTTCTATGTCTTCCATCTTAGCCGATGGGTAATGTTTTAATACAGCCTGCAGGCTTTCGTACTGTGCAGTTTTATAGTAAAACTTGCAGTACTTCTCGGCTTTCAGGTCGTTTTGTATCACTTTGGCCAGATAGTTTGCTTCGTATCGGCCCCTGAAACATTCCTGGTGAATATCCATACGAGACATAAGTATCTGTTCGCAGCCAAAATCCAAAAACTTCTCCCGGAAAAATTCACGCAGTTCTTTTTCGATGGTTGGCTTGCTGAAAGAAATTACCTTACGCAGTGCATCGGTTTTGATGATGTTGTGATCAAACCACGCCCGGCTCATTTTATTTGTTTTTAGCTGGCGATTGTTCAGGTAATTCAGAAAAGCTGGAATTTCATCTACCATCATTTTCTCCATATCTGGAATTTTATTGGTGATGGAAGGAATTTTGCGAACCCAGTAACGAACATCATCCTCAGAAGCGTAAATGAAGTTTTCTTCGTTGTTGGTAAGCAGAATGAATTTTCCAAAGAAGTCAATTTCTACCTGGTCTTTTCCCTTGGCGTTCATCATGATCTTATCCGCTGTACTGAGTGACTTAATTTTTTCAATTACGATGTGCTTGTCGATTTTTGCCTCATCGCAAATAACCAGAAGCTTACTGCTCCAGCTGGCGTTAAAATCATTACTCAGGTCTGAGTTTCCCACAATGGCCACATTGCTGGTAAAAATCAGTTTGAGCCATTTGGCAAAGGTTGATTTACCGGTTTCGTTTTCGCGTGAAACCAAACACAGTATTGGTAGTATTTGGGTTGGCTTTTGGTAAAGCAGCTGAATATAATCCAGCCCAAGATCCAGTTCGTCAATTTCAAAAGGTTCTCCGTTTTTAGCCAGTTTGCAGGATATTTTACCTGAGCCGAATATGTGTTTTAAAAAGTTGAGGGTTATTTCGCAGTCTCCTTCTTCAGGCTCATGCTCAAACTGCCCGTATATATTGTAGCACCCATGAATAACTTCCTGCCAGTTGTTATGATCTGGTACATTGCAAAAGGCTTTGTACTTGGGGATGTGCCTTATTATGTCTTTTCCGTGGTCGTCTGTAATGGTAACCTTTTGTCTTCTATGGAAAGTATGTTCCAGCTGGTTGTACTTGTTCGGAATGGCCACTTTTTCGTGGTACTGGTCGCCCACGCGGAAAAATCGTTTTGCATCAGCCGGTACCACAATGTCGGCCACCTGTTTCTCCCGGTTCCATTTGTAGCGCGTACCGTGGAAAGTAAATTCTTTTTCGAGCAGTTCCGGGCGGCGTTCAGCATGTTCCAATACAAAATCGCTTACCGAATGAATGTGAAAATACCGGTGCAGCTTTTTGGTATTCTGGGTAACATTCATTTTAAAGAAATAGCTTCCCTCGGTAAAAGAGTACAGATCGGTAAGGATGTCATCTATTTTATCAGGCGCAGCAATCAGCATATCATCCAACCCTTTGGGATAACCTGGTATAGACTCGCTGATGCAATGAGCAAACCAGATATCAATATCACCACGCAGATCAAGAATAAGATCGCGAACAGCCAGTGTGCTGTAAAAGAAATTGCTGGGCCTTTTGTATAGATCCACAGTTTCGATATCCTTACCGGAAATGTCGCGGCAATCTCCATCCAGCAACCACACTACCCTTTTTACTCCGCATGTTTTAATCAGCCGAATAACATCGTGGTGCAGCTTGCCGGTATCTTTGTCTTTGTAGTGGGTAATGGATGACAAGCCCACTACATCAGCCCCATGCATTCCGGCTTTGAATGCTTTAAAGTATCCCTCGGTTAAAAACAGGGTGTCGATGGGTTCTTTTTTTTCAAATTTTTCTACCAAGTTCGGTGGGAAAAAAGGCCATGTTCCGGCACCCCTCGGAATGTGATATTTTTTTGTATCTCCTGTTTTTGTTGTTTCAGGTACAGCCAACCGAGTTATAATAAACTCTTTACTCCATCTGCTTCCATCAGTTTTGTATCTAATGCATCTTCTATCTATATGATATACAAAAATGTCAATCCCTTTAGCGCTTGGCCTGAAAATAGGTCTCTTTTTAAGAACATTATCAAAGACTTCAGAATCATGATGCCATATATCAATCTGATTAATTTCAGGAGTTACACCCAGCAGCTCCATACGCTGCTGGAAATACTCATTATTTTCTTCCATTATTGTGCGTGTAAAGGTTGTTTTCGAATTCTTTAATCAGATCATTCATTCGGTTAATTTCATGAATGGTGATAGCGTTTTTATCGGTATTATTCAAGCCATCTTCTATGAAGAGCTTTAAAAGCTGCAGGTCATTAGAGGTAAGATTTTCAATACTGAAAACAGGCTTACCAGCTGCCATTTGGTAATCAATTTGAATCGGCATAGAATTGATTTTGTATTATGGCCATCAATCTTTTTTTGTACTGTTCAGCCTCTGCACCGGTTAATTCATCACCGGGGCCAATGGTATGGGCTATGGGAGTATCGTAAGTGCTTATTCCAATAGAATCACTTGCTGATTTTAGAGAAAGCACTTCGTGAAGCCGGAGTGTTTTGCTTTTATTCCTAAAGAGTGTTTCTACGATCAACACTTTTTTTTCATGTTCAATTTTTCGTGCCTGTGTTATCATATTCATTGGTTTTGTTAAGCGGAGAGTGGAAGATTCGAACTTCCAGACAGCGTTTTTGGTTTTCCGGGCTTTGCTGACATAAACCCCAATCTTTTAAGTAACTTGCTTACCAAGCCTAACTCTCCGTTTGCCGGTCTTTCCCGGCTGTCGAGCAATTATACGAATTCAAAGAACGTCCAGTAATCGGGCTACGACGAAGCATAGCGTGATGAACACCGCGAAAATGGCTACATACTCACCGGTGTAATTTTTGTCGCTACATGTAGAGCGACGAATTTCCTGCAGGCTCTGTTGCCTGCGTCCGTTTTTTTCTCTCATGGTATTTAGGAATTATAAATAGTACCGCAGCGAGCAGCCAGAGCGATTTCTTTCTTGGACCATTGCTCTGCATATTCAAATGATTTAATCACAGATTGGTGAGAACTGCAAGACTTACCGGGTAATATGGCTACGATAAGATCTTTTTGAGAGACGAAAAATCGAGCCCATCCGGCATCTGTTCTTTTGGGGTTATTACCAAAAAGAGCGATCAGTTTTCCGGTTTTGATCGCCATATCCGGAGTACATCTACCCAGGTTATTACGCAGGGTATATTTTCTCATTTCCAGCACCTTTATTAAAAGCTCGGTTACCGGGTTTTCATCTACCCACAGCGGAGCTGAATACGGGTATTGTTTGAATTGCAGCTTCATAACATATCTGTTAATCATTAAACAATTCGCTAATTGACACCCCAAAAAAAAGGCTGAAAAATGTGGATTCAGATGCAGACAGCTTTGTTTCAGGGTTATTCAGGATGTAATAATACCGGCTAGTGGTACCTCCTGCATTTCTGAACTGAGCCAGGGCTTTACCGCTTGAAAAGTTTGAGCTTTCAAACATTTCTTTGATTTTATGCGTCTTTGGCTCAATTAAAACTCCTTTTGCATTTTTCATAATCTATTTGTAATTTTAATAATGCAATAGTAATACAGAAAGGCTAATAATTAACCTATACGCTAACTTATATTTTGAACAAGTTATTAACATGAAACCACACGAAAGGCTTCAAAGGGTATTAACAGTCTTAGCCATAGACCAAAAGGAGATTGCCAAGAAGATTGGCATACACGAAGTATCTGTTAGCAGGATGGTTAACGGTGTACAGTATCCCAGTTTTGAAACACTGGCTTCATTAAAGAAGCACTATCCGATGATTAATATCAATTACCTGGTATCAGGTGAAGGACCTATGTTCATGTCAACCGATGGCCTTAGTTTAACTAATGAGGAACAATTTTCATATGGTTTACAGGGAATGGAAAAGATATTGAAGGAATTTACAGAGGTAAACAGTGCATTATTGGACTTTTTAAAAGCCAATACACCAGCAAAAAGTTCACAGTACCAAAAAAAGTAATTGATAATCAGCAAGAATGAGCATTGAAAGAGTCCCGTCCAGACCGCTAAAAGCCTCGGGAATCCCGAGGCTTCGTTGTTTAACGAGCAATTATGCTGCTTTCAAAGGCTCATTTTTTCGCTGTTGGTTCACAGTAGGTTCACAGTAGCAAAAAAAAGGTTCACAGTAAAATGCAGCATATGATAACATTCAATTTTGTGTTGAGGTCAGATTTCTCCAATTCTAAAGGAGAAGCCCCTATTTCATTAAGGATCATCGGGAAAAATTCATCCGGAAAAAAGAAAAAGAAGGATATTTCCATGAGGATGAAGGTGCGTCCGGAAATATGGAATCCTGTTCGGCAACGGATTGATTCTAAACAGCAATCGGAAATTGATAAGAACTACATTCTTTCAAAAGAGGAAAGCAAGTGCAGTGATATTCTTACACGATACCGGCTGATGGGAATAACTCCAACCATCGAAGAGTTTGAGGATCTTTACAAAAGGTATCAGGAGAAACTTCATCTTACTTCTTTTATTGAACATACTATAAAAGAAATAGCTGAAAAAAGAGCTGTTTCTAAAAGTACAATTACCCAATACCTTACTTTTTTGGATTGCATTAAAAAGCTTTTTCCGGCTTTGCCATTAAGCCAGTTGTCGTTGAATCATATAGAACATTTGGATGGTTATCTGATAAATCAGGGATATGCTCACAATACCCGGTGGAAGTATCATAAGAACTTCAAAAAGTTTGTTCATCTGGCCGATAAAAAGAACCTTTTATTCCGTAATCCATATACAGAATTCAAAATTAAAAAAGGTCCAGGAAGAATAGTTTACCTAGAATCATACGAGCTGGAGAAAATGATAGCCATATATAAGGAAGATATTCCGGAAACCTATAAAAAGGCTTTGGCTCGCTACCTGTTTTCATTTTATTGTTGTGGACTTCGTATATCAGACATACAAAGAGTTGGGTGGGAAGATATATCCGGAAACAATCTGAGAGTTTTGCCAAAAAAAACCGCTCGGTTTTTAAAGGTACTGGATATACCTGTAACAGAACAAATGCTTAGTTATATAGAAAACAGCACCGGATTGTTTTTTACCCGTATGCCGGAAGCAACAATCAATAAGGCATTGAAGGAAGTTGCAAAGCTATGTAATATACATAAGCCAGTAACCTTTCATACTGCCCGGCATACGTTTGCTACGTTATTTCTAGAATCCGGAGGTAAAATTGAAGTCTTAAAAGATCTTTTGGGCCACAGCAAAATGGAAGATACTATGGTTTACGTCCACATAAGCCGTTCCCGAAAAAAATCATCGCTTCATGCTATGTTTGACTACATCATCCGGTAGTGTTATATTTGTATGCCCGCATTTTACAAAGTACAAAAGTCTCCGGTTGTTGGAGATCCGGTGAAAGTCCGGTGCAGTACTTTGTATTGCGGGCCCACCAATAACCGGTTTTTTATGACAGCCATTGAAATTATCCTCCAAAGCTTTGAGCCAGCGCCTGAAATGTCCGTAAAAACAATGCTATTTACCACCCGCCAAATGATTAACCTGGTATCATGTATCATTGAAGTATCAGAAGATGAAATGGCTGATGATTTAAAGTCAGCAGGTTTTAAGCTATATCTGCAAGAAGATGATGGAGAGCCTGTTGGTTTTAAATGGATGGTGCTTAAAAAAGATTAACCCCCGACTTTTATCAGGAAATTGCCCGCCCTTATTTTTTGTGCCGGTGCTATTAAATGAAAAATAAGACCAACGGATGTAAAACCTATCCCGACGTAAGTTAATTCAGGAGTGCTTGTAGCTGCGCCAATCGTAGTGCCCAATAACCCAATGCCTCCTATAATATATCCAGCATATTGATACTTTGCAGAGCTTATAAGAGCCCGCCCAGCCATAGTTAAATCATTATAGGTTTCTCTCAAAGGCTTTTCTTCTTTTCTGGGCTGGCTGAAATGGTATCCCTTTTTATGAAATTCATTTCTAACCTGCAGGGAACTTCTTACAACCACACGATCAATAGAATCTCTTCCGATATCAATAACATTAGTGCCGTCCAGTGAAAATTCTATGGATCTGTTCCAAGGCCATTTTGCTGTACCTGTAATTAATCTGCCTGTGGTTAAAAAAACAGTGTCAATCTGAGCTTTAGCATTTACTGTAAATGTTATTAAAAGCATTAAAAGGAAGTGTTTCATAGGAATCAGTTTTCCCAAAAATATTACATTTTAATCATATCCATTTCAGCGAGGGTAATTTTTTCCATGTTGAGCTGCACAGATACAGAAACGAGGAAGTATTCTCCCTGGTCGATTCGGTATTTTTTACGCAAATCAAGTTTGTTTAATTCCTCTGGAGATAGCATTTTCCACATTCTTACCGGTACGGTATTAAAACCCAGGACTTTGGCATAGCCTTCTAAAAAATTGGCCACAATTCCGGAACCTGGTACCTGATGATCATTGTTAAGCAATAAGGCTATGGTGGAATTTGTATAAACATTCCCTGCTGCGTTTATCAAATCTACTCTTCCCCATGGGTAACGCCTGTCAGCCGCAACTTCAGTTTCTGTTGGCACTCTACCCAGCAAATTGGTATGCGCTATTCCTTCGTATATCATCATCATGAATCCGAAATCGTTGGTATTCTGCCACTTGCTACCAACCATCGGGCAGTTAACGTGTGGCACAGATACTCTTTTGTTGAACACTCCGCTGTAATACCAAAGTATTGCCGGGTTTTTTTGCATGGGGTAAGACAGTTCTGTTTCCAGCTTCAGGGCATCTTCCTCTCCTGAACAATATTCATCAAAATAGTTACATGCGTTGTTATTTCCATCAGGTTCATACTTTGCCCAGCCAAAAGTAACCGGGTATTTGCTGATTTGTTTGTAGATATAATAACCATCACCAGTAACTAAAACAACCTGACCGGCAACCGGAGAACCAACAGCACCGGTAGATGAAACTTCGATTATTGCTAAAGGTGGATCCGGCATTTTGGCAGGATAAGCAATATCATCCATATTTGAAACATTCATTTTTATACATAGCTTTCTGGATGCTGCTTCGTTGTTTTTTTCATATTTCTCGGTTACCAGGTTTGAAAACTCAACTACTTCTGCATTTTCAAAATCAAATATTACCGGCCGAATTTCCACCGTTTTTTCCAGAGAATTGAACCAAAAGGTAACGCCATAACCTACTTCCAGAGAACGGATAAAGTCTTCAACTTTAATGTTTGGAAGTAAATCAAAAGGATCCATCCAAAAGGATGTGCTGGTATTGTCAAACTCTCCTGCAATATCTCGGTTATTGTAAATGACCATCTTCCTGAGTTCAGGTAGTAAGGTGAAAAAGTTGTATGTGATCTGGTAACCAAGCTCCGCAAATAAGTTTTTTAATACCCAGTTGAGTTTTAAAAACGGACTTACAACATTAGGAATTCCCCACAGGGTATCCGGGAATTGAAAATCTGCTCCGGTAAGATCAGGATAGACGGCATCTATATTTGGTGGCGGTCCGATTGGCCCCGGCCAAACAATAACATAGATGTTATTCTGCATGTGCAGATTATTTTTTACAGCACCTGAAATATCAAAAAGGAATTTATTCTCTACCGGGAAAATATGATACATATCAAACAGAGTGTTGCAGCCGTTTGTGAGCAGTTCCACTATCCAGTCGTTGTAATTATCGGCTGTAAAATAATAGCGGCCACCATATTCATAATCTCGGAGGGTTTTGTCTTTAACAAGGGTATAAAAATCTGCATCATCCAGCCCCGAATAAACTTCATACCCCAGATTGGTTGATTTTTTAAGTTTCAAAACGCCAGAGAATACCATCAGGGTTTTCCAGTAATATTGCACCGGCTTGGTGATACTGGATAGTTCTTTTTTGTGCAGCTTGCGGGCAAACTCAAATATCTCATCATTAATAGGGCATTTGGGCAGGGTGTGATTAAGGGCAAACGATTTGGATTCACGCAGCCAAAAGAATTGAGTTTGCTTTACAAAATCAATTGAAGTGCGGTTATCTACTACCGCCTCTACTCCATCAATTACTATTCTAAGCATTTGGATATTTTTATTGAACGGATGTATAATTGACGGTCCCAGTTAAGGGTGCCGTTTACGTTTTCAATCTGCAGGATGATGTCGTTTACCGGATCAGCATTGGTGATGAAGGTTTGCCGGATAATTCTTCTTTCGTTGTTTACGATTTCCTGATCGCCCCAGATACCTGTAATTACCGGTGTAATAGCCATGTCATAGGCGTAATAATTCTCAACGTCAATTTCTACCTCATACTTGGTATTGCTAAGCAGGAAATTAAACGCACTTGGCCATGCGAGGGCACCAAAGAAACTGGTTTGGCTGCGGTACTGGTACCCATAGCCACTTCCTACAAAATACCAGTCTGGGTTACTACCTATCAAATCATCATAGGTACGAAGCCAAACACCTGCAGCAGTAAAGAGGTCTTCCCATATTTTTACCTTTCGTTGGGTATCCAGTGGTACTTCTGGTCGGGTATATTCAATGGTCATTTGCCAGGTAAAATCCTTGTCTTTTACCTTGCTGCTGCTGGTGGACGTAATATTTACCGGGTACAGCTCGTTGTTTACAATCTCCCAGCATCCATATTCTTCGGCACTAAACATTTCTTTCAGCCAGTTAAGTTTATCCAGGCTCAGGTGCCCGGTATTGGCTTTTATCTTATCCTGCCCGATGGTGTTGTAATTAAAACGCTTGCGTCTTTTCATCGGATTTTCGAGCGATGGTCCTTCTATCAGTTCATCGCGTTCATACTGGCCTTCAATTTCTTTTACTCCCGTAAGCGTAACAAGATCAAATCCACCTTTTTCAGAATGAATCAGCAGCCTATGTTCGTGCTGCTCTGGTTCCTGGTTAATGTGAAATGTGAAAATATCAGAGATAATAGCTCCACCCGGACGGCGGATATAAAAATCATACTTCGCAATCTCTTTGGATGGTTGGATGTTTTCCAAAAGATGGATGTAGATTGATGGATTATATTCAATAACGCAGTCCTGATTATAGCTGCTGTTCTTGCTGTAAGTAGTGGTGGTTCCGTCAGTGTATTCAATTTTCCAAACAAACAGCACCCCGGTAAATCCTGATTCTGGCACAAATGGCAGGAATAACCGTTCATGATCGTCTTTCCGGATGAATTTTACCCGGGGCTGGTTGGTAAGGAATTCGCCCAGCACATTGAAGGTTGTTCTGTAAGTGCTCCAGTTGGTATCATTCTGCCGGTATTTTTCTTCAAATGTGTAGTCGTTTTCTTTTCCTGGTATGGCAATCATTTCAGATGATTCTACCATTCCCTGAACTGCAGGAGGATCTCCCCAGGCTTCACCATAGCGGATAAAAAACCTGCGGAGTAAATTCGGATAATTGGTGGCAATGTTAACGCTCGGCCAGCGAAATTCTGGTACAATAAGCGGCTGAAGGTATTCAGAAACATTAAAACGTGCATTTCCATCGGCATCGGGCTTAATCCATTCTTCACCAGCTAATACATCACCACTAGCCGTTTTTACCCACACTTGCAGTACAATATGAAAGTTGGGGCGTTTAATCGGGTCAAATCCACCTATTTGGCTGTAAAAAACAAATCGGCCATTGGTGCTTGCAAAAGACATGAAAGTGTATGCCTGCGATTTTACCCGGGATGTGAAGCGAATGCACCAGGTACCTAGAATTTCAATGGCTTCTATAAAAAACCAGTTGTTCATGGTATAATTCCTTCGCAGGTATTCTACCACAGATTTTACATAGTTTTCAATGGATAATGCTCCTCGTCTGGGGATCTGAGTGCCTGAATTATTGGGTGAGGTTTTATGCGTGAAAACAAAAAGCTGCTGGTTAACACCAAACTCCAGCGTATCATTTTCATCCGGATCAAGGGCATATTGAATAATGAACACTTCATTAAACCCGGCTGAAGAGTACTGATTGTTTGTTTGCAGGTTAAAGATTACAGGGTTTTTTACCCGGCAAACCGTTGGAGCTTGTTTTAAAATAGTGATAGCCATTGTTATGGTTTAAAATCGTTTTTGATAACAGACAGGTTTTCTTCCATTTCTTCCAGATCGCGGTAAACCAGCTTGGCCTTAAATCCTCTTTTAGCCAGTGCATTAAATTGAGTTAATGCTTCTTTCAGCTCGGGATCTATATACATAGATTCTTTGCTTTCTCTGATAATCTCCCGGGTGGGCTGTGGATAATATCCATCAGCAAAGCCACGCACCCGGCTTGCTTCGATGGCTGAAATAGCTTCCGGGAAATTCATCTGAAGGTTTCGGAACGTAGGTCCGTCAATAATCATTTCGGGCATGGCACTGCCATCTTCACCGGCTAAGAACATTGTTGGACGGTCAACTAAACCGGTACGCGGTACCCCTCCCATAGCGGCATTGTATCGTTGGCCGTTTTGGTCAGTTACCGGATAAAGCCCTTTTCGGTACCCCTGAATTTTAGCCAACTCTTGGCCGGCAATTATTCCCTGAGCTGCCCCGGTTGCAATAATAAACGGGGTAGCGATGGCGGCACCTACAGGCCCTAATTGAGCAAATGCCTGCATTACGGCTGTGGCAGTGTTGGCTACAATGGAAGCTATTTTTACCAGAAATTCAGCCACAGCATACTTTTTGGCAATTTCTTTTTTCTTGCGTTCTGCCTGTTCTTTGCTGATTATGCCACGCTCTTCCTGTTCTTCGATGGCTGAAAATTCTGCTTCTTTAATAGAAGAAATGGCATTGCTGAAATGCTGGGTTACAGCTTGCTGTTTCTGCAAGAATTTATTGAAATCTTCAAAATCTTCTTCCCGGGCTTTTTGGTCTTCGGCTTTTTTGCCTTCCCGGTATTTTTCTTCCAGCTCTGCTTTCAATTTGAGGTATTCCTCATAATTGATAGCATCCAGCATATAGGCTGTTTTAAGCTCCTGCAGTTCCTGAGCAAGCTTCTGTTCAAGCGTAATCAGGCCGTATTTTTCACGAAGTTCAAGCTTTCTTTTTTCTACCGCTTCCTCATCCTCCAGTTCTTTTCTTCGTTGTTCCAGACGTTGCAGATATTGCTGGTATTCCTGCTCGGTCATTTTTTCAGCAAATTTTTGGTTGATCCTGGCAATTTCCTCGTTCATCTGGCGCTCATGCTCTTGCCTTACCCTACCCCACTCCCTGCCAAGCTCTGTACGATCATTTTCGTACCGGGAAGCCTCATCTATTTGAGACTGGAATTTTCTTCTCACTTCATCAATTTCACGTTGCTGAAGTGATTTATATTCCTGAGAAAGCTTAAAGTTTTCTTCGACGATTTTCTTTTGATGCTCCTGAAGGGCTTTCAGCATGTCATCAAATTTCTTTTTGGCGTCATCCGTAACATCACCGCCTCCACCACCTCCGCCCGGATCAGTTTCATCTCCAAGAATAGTACTTAACACAGAGCTTCCATACGATTTGGCTAGTTTGTCAATTTCCGCATCCAGTTTTTTAATTTCATCAGATGTGGCCAACACATTATCAGCTGCCTTTCTCCAATTTTTTTCAAAACTCCCTGCGCCACTAATAGAACCACCTGTTATCTCAAGAGTTTTACTCCATTTCTGATAATCCTGAACTGCTTTGGTATGCTCTGCCTGGGCTTTGGTACGTTCACGCATTAAAATAGTGAGCTGCTCTTCTTTCAGCTGCGCATCAATTTTGCGTTTAATGCCATCAATAACCTGCTGCTGCGCCACTGCAATCTGATTTAAAAACTCCTTTTCATTCTGGAGATTTTTAAGGTGGGTGCCGTAATTTTTATTGAGGTAATCAATTAGCTCTGCCCGTTCTTTGCTTTGAGGATTTGTTTTTTTCAATGCATCAAACAGGGAGTTTACTTTCCCGGTCTCTGCGGCCAGATTGGCTTCTGAATCTTTGGCTGCCTGTGCCAGATCCTTTTGCCATTGTGCAGCCTCTTTGGCTTTATTGTTAAACGCAACAAATGCCACCACAGCAGCCGTAACGGCAGCGGCAATAAGCCCAATAGGAGAAGCTTTTGCTGCTACATTCATTAGTTTCATAGCTGCGGTTGCCCGGGTAATATTTCCAGTAAGCAGGGCTTTTGCTGCAGCATAAGCCAGTGTAATGGTTCTGGCTGATGCCTGTGCCATTGTAAGCAGTTTTTGTGCAACGGTAACGCCTTTGGTGGCAGCCCAGTAAGCAGCGATCCCGGCTGTTAACCCGGCAATGGCTTTTCCTAAAGCGGTTGCCCGTGTTTTATTTCGCTCCATCCAGTTGAGCAAATCAAGAAATGCAGAAAGGAGTTTATTTACAAAATTGGTACTGAATGTTAGCACGGGCATAAGCCTTTCTCCCAATTCAATGGCTCTTTTTTGAACCTTATTCATTGCCTGGGCTTGGCGGCTTGCTGCATTATCTGTGTTGATGGCTGCCTGCTCTGATGCTACGCCCACTTCAGTAACCTGACCGGCCAGTTCTTTATATCTTGGCAAGGAGGTGAAAATAGCTTCAGCTGCGTTTTTATTTTCCAGACCAAACACTTTAATCATGGCGGCACTATCTCCGCTGATCTTAGCCACCTCTTGCAATCTTACTTCAAAAGGTATGGTTTTGTCTGTTATCAGGTCTACATTTACGCCATAGCGTTGCAGGCTTTCCAATGCTTCTTTGCCCAAGCCTTTGGCCCCTGCCATTTTGTTGAGAATACCATTGAGTTTGGTCCCGGCTTCTGATCCTTTCAATCCTTTTTCACCAAGTAATTCAATGAGGGCTACCGATTCCTGAACCGAAATATTTGAGTTTTTGGCACCTACTCCAAACTTGACAATTGCATCAGCAATATCCGGAATCGCTGCAGCACCATATTTTGAACCGGCTGCCAGGGCATCAATATAAAGTCCGGCTTCTTCGGCCGGTGCATTAAACTGATTCATGGTATCGGTAAGAGACCTTACGGCATCGGGCAATGCCATGCCTGAAGCTTCAGAAAGTATGATGGCTTGCTTGGTAACTTCTGCCAGTGCCTCTTTATTGGCAAGCAATTCTGGTTTGGCACTACCTACCAGGGTAAATGCTTTTACAATGTCCTGGGCGCTGGCAGTAACCCGGATGCTTCCTTCCAGCATACCGGTAGAAAGCTCTTTGGCCTGGGTGCTGAGCCATTCAAGGTCATCACCTACAAGTCCGGTCAAAGAGCTGAGTTCATCTACCGATTTTTCGTATTCTTTAAAAGCATCGGTGGTTTTTTTGAATGAAAAAACAATGCCGGTAAGAGAAGCGGCCAGCGTTGTAACAATGCCGAAGTATTTATTAAATCCATCGGTCATGCGCGAAAAAAACCCGGATTGGGAAGCGGCCATGCCGTTCATTTCATTTCTTACTTTCCGAATCTCGGCTTGTACCAGTTGAAGCTGTTTTGATTTGGCAACATATTCTGTTGTTCCCCTGGTCATTTTTGTAAGCTCGGCAGTAATGGCGCGTTGGCTTCGCTGTAAGTCATTCAGGTTGGCACCGTTCAGGTTTTTCATTACCTGCGCCACGTTGAAAGTTTCCTGTTTGAGTTGGCGCATTTGCTGGTTTACCAGCTTCAGTTCCTTTTCCTTTTTATCGTATCCGGCTTTATCGTTGGCTTTGCCAAGTTCAATCATTTCTTTCCGAACTTCAGCAGCTCGCTGTTTAAGTTCTTTGAGCTGGTTTTCGGCATTTCTGCCATCCAGATTAACTACTGCATTTGCGGTTTCTACCTGACGGGCCATGAGGAATGTTTAAGCCCAAAAATCGTGTGGAAGGGTAGTTAAAAAAAGGACAGCGCTAATCGGCCTTTCCTTCTATTCCGTCTACAATGGTAATGGCTCCCATGTATCCGTATTTTTCAGCAATGATATAACCCAGCTTTTTAACTTCACGCATAAAAGTTTTTGAATACCACGGTTTACGCTGTCTTTTGGAACCAGCGAATCTGTCAGCCAGCTTCATGCCACGGCCTAATCCCATATCCACAAACATACCGTAATAGTTAAACGCAAATTCAATGCGTTGTACATCGCCACCGGCATTGCCTATAACATGAAATGCAAATGAATTGGCCAGCTGAAAGGTATCAGATATTCCCAGCTGGAACATTTTCTCTTCCCAGATCTTCACCACAATTTCTGCCCATTCTTCTACGGTAAGCTTAATATCGCTCATGATAGAGGTTATATGCTAAAGTCTTGAATGATGTCGTGTGGTTGTATGTTGAGTTCTGCACTGGTTAACACGGTAAACGTGCACATTTTGCCAATGATATTATCACCTATAGCCGGCACTTCAAAAAAGGAAAAACTGTTCATGTCCAGATCACGAAGTCCGTTCATGGCTCTGCCCTTATCCCGTTTCATTTTGGCAACTATTTTTTTCATCACCACATCCAGGTCTGCCTTTACCTGCATTTTATCAGTCGGTGCAAGGTTCCGGGCTTTTTTAAAAAGCCCGAAGGTGTAAAACTTGGTTTCCTGCACATTATCAGCCAGCCTTTCTACGTATCGGCTTTCGTCGTTATCAATGGCAACAATGCATGGAAACTTCATGGTTCTGGTAGCCATGAGCAAGCCTTCCATGTTATTAATGCTGTCGGCAACAAAAAAACGGCCATCGGCTGTACCATTTCCCAGTAACACCAGATTGGCGGCCATGGCCTCAAAGTATGCTGTGAAGTTAAACATTTGTTTTAGCTGATTTTAGTTTTTTCTGAGCCGCTATTTCATCTTTCCGGGCGGTTTCTATTCTCTGTAAAACCGTGTACAGATAGATATTATCTATCTCAGCAACCTTGGTTACATCACCTCCTGAAAGGCGATCTTTTAAAATCTGGAATTGCTGAAACGGATCTGAAGCCGGTTTATCATCATCCGGTTCGCCGAAAGTATTGGGGTAATTGTATGAAAGCAGCTTGCAGCATCCTTCCCAAAAAAACAAGGTGGCCAGCTTCAGTTCTCCAGGAATGGCAGAAACTATTTTAGCATCCTCATCTAAACGGTATTCATTCAGGGGCTCCCGGCAATCTCCTTTATACGCTTCATCCGTTGGTTCCAGTGCCTTTTTTCTGTACATGATAGCCATAAAGAGATCCAGGTATTTTGTATCCTGGCTCTTTTGGAATCGGTAATAAAAGGTATTTGCCAATTCCCATTCTTTATAAACCAGATTGGTAAGCTTGTCAGCCGGTCCGGCATACGTTACTTTATCAATGATAATTTCCGGAAATTTATTGGTGCTCAGCTGGCTTGATATCTTCAAGTGCACCTGATTATCTTTTCCGGTAACTTCCTCAAACAAAAAATCAAACGAGGAGGAAAGAAAAGCAAGATCGGCTGCTGTAATCCAGGCAAATTCTCGGGGTTTAATTTCAATAAGAAATGTGCTTTGGCCCATGTATTCACCTTTTCTCTTTTTGCCTGATGCTTTCCACCCATGATGTGCCATCAGCACTTTGAGTTTAAATTCAGAGGCAGGCATTTGCTCTACACTAAGCAAGGCTATTTTACGCAACGAGTCGGCATTGAGTTCATCCCACTTGGATGGATTTTCGAAGCGATGATGATTAATCAGTAGCTGCTTCACAGAGAAGCCCCTCCACCGGCCAGAAAGAATCCGTTATTATCTGAATTTTCAAAGCGATTGTAGCTTGCTCCGGCCTGATAGGTGGAAGATTGCTCATACAGCGGATAGTCTGATATGTTTGCATCCATGATCTGCCGGGCCTGAATCATGTAATTATAACCGGTGTCGTATTGTTCCCGGCTTCCGTCTATCTTTCCTTTGGTAAGATATGCCACGGCAGGCCTTATCAGGTCTAGTACTTTTTTATTGGCCGGGCTAACAGCATTTGCAGTTACTTGCGTTTTTATTTGCGTGGCCAGCTCCGGACTGATGGCGGGAACCACAACAAGGTTTTCAATGTTGGCTATTTCCTGCCACATACGCATGTAAGTGAGCCTGCTTTGATCAATATTTACATATTTATCAAACTCTTCGGCTGAGTTGATGAAAAGCTGATTGTTCAGGGTATATCCGGACGAACTTACCCAAGCTGCATAGTTTGCTTTATTGAGCTCCAAAAAGCGCAGCATTTCTTCAATCCAAAACCAACCTAACTCTGCCCGGTTATCATGAAATGATTTTACCCGTTCTTTACTGGCAGGGGCAAATTGCTGATTGCTGATTACGGCAAACCCTCCCTCGGTAACCTGCAAGTCCAGATCGGGAGTCATCATAGAAAAGGCGAACTGCGCTACAGCCTTTTGTGTGTATGGCAGCAGGGCAGAGTAATGTGGATTGCTGGTAAGAGGATCAGTATTATACCAGGCATCCAATGCACTTAAAAGTGCATCGCCCAGGTATTTTCTAAGAAACTTTCGTTGGGCTGCATCCACATACGGCAAAAAATCAGGCACCTCAAATGTGATGTT
>Ga0272446_1001459_pt1 | contig 34344 bp, 28 predicted proteins | sample YNPCB0061_FD_194587 | JGI IMG/M metagenome (GOLD analysis project Ga0272446, IMG submission 194587) | Hot spring microbial mat communities from Yellowstone National Park, WY, United States - YNP-CB-006-1 | ecosystem: Environmental > Aquatic > Thermal springs > Hot (42-90C) > Sediment | place...
TCGCCTCCTCGGGCGGCGGCGGCGGGTCCTCGGCCGGCCAGAGCCCCACGCCATTGGCCGCGAGCCCCCGCCAGTCGAAGAGTTCCCCGGGGTCCCGCTTGCGGTCCGGCGCGACGTCGCTGTGCCCGACCACATTCCGCGCCGGGATCGGGTGCCGCGCGAGGATGTCGAGGCAGAGGTCGCAGACAGCGGCCATCTGCAGCGCGGGAAAGTCGCGGTAGCCCCATTCATGGCCGGGGTTGACGATCTCGATGCCGATCGAACGCGCATTGAGGCCGCTCTGCCCCCGCCAGTGCGACACGCCCGCATGCGCGGCGCGCCGGTGCTCGGGGACGAGGCGGAAGATGCGGCCATCCTCCTCGACCAGGTAGTGGGCCGAGACCTTGGCCTCCGGGTCGCTGAGGCGCGCCAGCGCCTCGGCGCCCGTGCGCATGCCCGTGTAGTGCAGGATCAGCATGTCCACCGGCACGCCCGCCGGCCGGTCGTCCTGGTTCGGGCTCGGGGCCTCGATGATGGCGGGCGTCAGAGGCCGCGCTCCCGCTTGATCCGGTCCCAGGCGGCGTTGATCTCGGCCACCTTGGCGGTCGCGCGGCGGATGAACTCGGCCGGCACGCCGCGCGCGGCGAGGGTGTCGGGGTGGTTCTCCCGCATCAGGCGCTTCCAAGCGGCGCGCACCTCCTCGTTGCTCGCCTCCCGCGTCAGGCCGAGCACCGGATAGGGGTCCTCCATCTCCTGCGCGCCGACGCCGCGCGGCGCGCCCGCCTTGGCGCGCTCCCAGGCGGCGGCGTCGAGGCCGAAGCGGGCATGGATGCCGCGCAGCATGTCGCCTTCGGACTTCTTCACGGGCCCGTCGGCGCGGGCGATGCGCACGAGCGCGGCCAGCACGTCCTCGAGCAGCGCCTTGTTGTCGGCAAAGGCCTCGCCGAGCTTCTCGGCGAAGGGCTCCCAGCCCTCCGCCGTCTCGCGCGCCTGGTCGAACAGGCGGCCGACGTCGCGCAGCCCTTCCTCCGGCACCCGGAACATCTGGCGGAAGGCGTCGATCTCGGACCGCTGCACCGGCCCGTCCACCTTGGCGAGCTTGGCCGCGAGCACGACCACGGCGAAGGAGAACAGGTTCTCGCGCCCGCCCAGCAAGTGGATCATGTCGGCGGCGTTCGGCGGAATGCGCCCCGCCCGGGGGATCGCGCCCTGGTCGGCGGCATGGCCGAGCGCCGCGCCGACCATGGCGCCGAACGGCCCCCCCATGGCGAAGCCCGCCATGCTGCCCAGGATCTTGCCCCAGAAACCCATCTCGGCCGCTGTGCTAGCACAGGCCGCCCCCCCGCGTCAGCGCGCCTTGCCGCCGGGACGGCCGGGACTTATTGCCCGGGGCGGGCCGGGGCGGAGATGCGCCCGGCCGCGAAGGGGATGGGTTCATGGCGGGCTGGCAGTTCTGGATCGATCGCGGCGGCACCTTCACCGACATCGTCGCCCGCGATCCCGAGGGCCGGCTCCTGACCCGCAAGCTGCTCTCGGAGAACCCCGAGCGCTACCGCGACGCCGCCGTGGCCGGCATCCGCGAGGTGCTGGGCCTGCCGCCCGGCGCGCCGATCCCGGCCGGGACCATCGATGCGGTGAAGATGGGCACGACGGTCGCGACCAATGCGCTGCTCGAGCGCAAGGGCGAACGGGTGCTGCTGCTGGTCAACCGCGGCTTCGCCGACATGCTGCGCATCGGCAACCAGGCGCGGCCGCGGCTGTTCGATCTCGATGTCCGGCTGCCCGAGCTGCTGCACGAGCGGGTGGCGGAGATCGGCGGCCGGGTGGCGGTGGATGGGACGGAGATCGAGCGGCTCGACGAGGAGGCCGCGCGCGCCGCGCTGCGCGCCGCCCATGCCGACGGCATCCGCGCCGTCGCTATCGTGCTCATGCACGCCTGGGCGCATCCGGCGCATGAGCTGCGCCTGGGCGAGATCGCGCGCGAGGAGGGCTTCCCCCAGGTCTCGCTGAGCCACCGGGCGAGCCCGCTGCCGCGCATCGTCCCGCGCGGGGATACCACCGTGGTGGATGCCTACCTCTCGCCGGTGCTGCGCCGATACGTGGACCAGGTGGCGCAGGAACTGCCCGGCGTCCGGCTGTATTTCATGCAGTCCAACGGTGGGCTGACCGAGGCCGGGCGGTTTCAGGGCAAGGATGCGATCCTGTCCGGGCCGGCCGGCGGCATCGTGGGGGCGGCGCGCACCGCCGGCATGGGCGGCTTCGAGCGGATCATCGGCTTCGACATGGGCGGGACCTCGACCGATGTCGCGCTCCATGCCGGGGAGTTCGAGCGCGCCTTCGAGACCGAGGTCGCCGGCGTGCGCATGCGCGCGCCGATGATGGCGATCAACACCGTCGCCGCCGGCGGCGGCTCCATCCTCCACTTCGACGGGGCCAGGATGCGCGTCGGCCCCGATTCCGCCGGCGCGGTGCCGGGCCCGGCCTGCTACCGGCGCGGCGGGCCGCTCACCGTCACCGACGCCAATGTCATGCTCGGCAAGATCCAGCCGCGGCACTTCCCGGCCATCTTCGGCCCCGGGGGCGACCAGCCGCTGGATGCGGAGGTGGTGCGGGAGAAGTTCGGCGCGCTGGCCGCCGAGATCGCGGCGGCGACCGGCACGCCCCAGGACCCGCGCAGGGTGGCGGAGGGCTTCCTGCGCATTGCGGTCGCCAACATGGCCAACGCGATCAGGCAGGTCTCGATCCAGAAGGGGCATGACGTCACGCGCTTCGCGCTGCAGTGCTTCGGCGGCGCGGGCGGGCAGCATGCCTGCCTCGTGGCCGACGCGCTCGGGATGGAGACGGTGTTCATCCATCCCTTCGCCGGCGTGCTCTCGGCCTATGGCATGGGCCTTGCCGACCAGGCCGTGATCCGCGAGGGCGCGGTGGAGGCGCCGCTCTCGCCCGCGGGCATGGACGGCCTCGCCGCGCGGCTCGAGGCGCTGGCCGCGGAGGGAAGGGCCGAGCTCGTCCTCCAGGGGGCCGATCCGGCGCGGCTCAGCGTCGCGCGCCGGCTGCACCTGCGCTACGCGGGAACGGACTCCTTCCTCGCCGTGCCCTTCGGCAGCCATGAGGAGGTGCTCGCCGCCTTCACCGAGGCGCACCGACGCCGCTTCGGCTTCGCCACGCCCGAGCGCGAGGTGATCGTCGAGGCCTGCATCGCCGAGGTGACCAGCCCCGGCGAACAGGTGGCGGAGGCGGCGCTGCCCGCGCGCCCGCCGGGCGCGGCGCCGCAGGTGATCGACACCGTGGCGCTCTATGCCGAGGGCGCCGAGCACGCCGCACCCGTCTACGACCGCGAGGCGCTGCACGCCGGCGACCGCATCCGCGGGCCGGCCCTGATCCGCGAGGCCAACGCCACCACCGTGGTCGAGCCCGGCTGGGCGGCCGAGGTCACGCCGCGCAACCATCTCGTGCTGCGCCGGACCGAGGCGCGCGCGGCGGCGCGCCTCGCCGACCCCTCCCGCCCCGACCCGGTGATGCTCGAACTGTTCAACAACCTGTTCATGAACATCGCCGAACAGGCCGGGGCGGTGCTGCAGAACACCTCCCTTTCCGTCAACATCAAGGAGCGGCTCGACTTCTCCTGCGCCATCTTCGACGCCAAGGGCTTCCTGGTCGCCAACGCCCCGCATGTCCCCGTCCATCTCGGCGCGATGGGCGAGAGCGTGCGCACCGTCATCCGCTCCCGCGGCGCGACGCTCAAGCCGGGCGACGTGGTCGCGCTCAACAACCCCTCGAACGGCGGCACGCATCTGCCGGACGTCACCGTGATCACGCCGGTCTTCGACGAGGAGGGCCGCGAGATCCTGTTCTTCGCGGGCTCGCGCGGGCATCACGCCGACATCGGCGGCCTCACCCCCGGCTCCACCCCGCCCGGCTCGCGGAGCCTCGAGGAGGAGGGGGTGGTCATCGACGACTTCCTGCTCGTCGAGGCGGGGCGCTTCCGCGAGGCCGAGTTCCGCGCCCTGCTGGCCGGGGCGAAGCATCCCGCCCGCAGCCCCGACGTCAACGTCGCCGACATCAAGGCGCAGATCGCCGCCAACGAGAAGGCGGCGCAGGAGCTGCGACGCGCCGTCGCCGAGTTCGGCCTCCCCACCGTGCGCGCCTACATGAGGCACGTCATGGACAATGCCGAGGAGAGCGTGCGCCGCGTCCTCGAACGCCTGCCCGACGGGGAGTTCGCCACCACGCTCGACGATGGCACGCCGCTGCGCGTGGCGGTGCGCGTGGACCGCGCGGCGCGGCGGGCGGTGATCGACTTCACCGGCACCGGGCCGCAGCGGCCCGACAATTTCAATGCCCCCGCCGCCGTCTGCCGCGCCGTGGTGCTCTACTGCTTCCGCTGCCTCGTGGGGGAGGACATCCCGCTCAATGACGGCTGCCTCGCCCCGCTCGAGATCGTCATCCCCGAGGGCACCTTCCTCAGCCCCCGCCCCGGGGCGGCGGTGGTGGCGGGCAATACCGAGGTCAGCCAGGTGACCTGCAATGCGCTGCTCGCCGCCCTCGGCGCCTGCGCCTCGGCCCAGGCCACGATGAACAACCTGCTGTTCGGGGATGCGACCTACCAGTACTACGAGACGGTCTGCGGCGGCACCGGCGCGGGGCCCGGATTCCATGGCGCAGGACCGGTGCAGACGCACATGACCAACACCCGCATGACCGATCCCGAGATCCTGGAACTGCGCTATCCCGTGCGGCTCGAGGAATTCTCGATCCGCCGCGGCTCGGGCGGGGCGGGGCGCTGGCGCGGCGGGGACGGGGCGCGCCGCCGCATCCGCTTCCTCCGCCCCATGGAGGCGGTGATCGTCGCCTCCCGCCGCACCGTGCCGCCGCATGGCCTGAGAGGCGGGCGCGACGGTGCACCGGGCCGGCAGTGGGTCGAGCGCGCCGACGGCAGCGTGCAGCACCTCAAGGGCAGCGATCGCGCCCTGCTCGCCGCCGGCGAGGTGTTCGGGCTCGAGACCCCGGGCGGCGGCGGCTGGGGGTGCCCGGGCGGGTGAGCAGGCGTCTCCTTCTCCTCCTCCTGCCGGCGGCGCTGCTGCTCGCCGCCTGGGTCGGCCCGCGGCTGTGGGACTGGGAGGCGCAGCGCGACCGCGTCGCCGCGATCGCCGCGGCCCGGCTCGGGCGGGCGGTCGCGCTCGAGGGGCCGCTCAGCCTGACCCTGCTGCCGCAGCCGATGGTCGAGGCGGCAGATGTGCGCCTCGCGGGCGGGGGGGCGGAGGAGATCGGCATCGCCGCCCGCGCCCTGCGGCTGCGCCTCGGCCTGTTGCCGCTGCTCCGCGGCAGGATCGAGCCGCGCGACCTCGTGCTGGTCGGCGCCGACATCCGCCTGCCCTGGCCGCCCGAGAGCATCGGCGCGCTGCGCCCCCCGCCCTGGCTGACCGACTTCGACGCGCGCATCGAGGACAGCCGCGTCGCGCTCGCCGACGCGGTGCTGGAAGGCGTATCGGCCCGCCTCGCCGCGCCGGGGCCGCTCGATGCGGTGCGGACGGAGGGCCGTTTCACTTGGCGCGGGGCGCCCGTCCGCTTCGAGGCGGTGATCGGACGCCCCGGCTTCGACGGCGTGGCCACGCTCGACATCGCCCTCGCCGCGGCCGGCGCCAGCGCGACGGCGCGCGGCATACTGGTCGCGGAAGGCGGCTTCGAGGGGCGCATCGACGCCGCCGGCAGCGATCTCGCCGCGCTGATGACCGCCCCGGCCGGCCCGTTCCGCGCGAGCGGCCGCCTCACCGTCACGGCGGAGCTGGCGGCGGCCGACGACCTCGCCCTCGACCTCGGGGGCGTTGCGGGCCGCGGCGCGGCGACCTTCCGCTTCGCCCCCCGGCCGCGGCTCGACATCGCGCTGGCACTGGCGCGGCTCGACCTCGACGCCTGGATCGCGGCGCTCAGGGGCGCATCGGCACCGCCGCTGCCCATCGCGCTCGACCTCTCGGCCGAGGCCGCGGCCTTCCGCGGCCAGACCATCCGCCGGCTGCGCGGCGGCGTGATGCGCGAAGGCGAGAGGCTCGCGCTCAGCGACGTCACCGCGGTCCTGCCCGGCGAGGCGGAGATCGCGGCCTCCGGCGCCGGCACCGGCGCCGGGCTCGAACTCGTCCTGCGCTTCGCGGGGCCGAGCCTGCGCGCGACCCTCGCCGCCTTCGGGCTTCCGCTCCAGGGCGTGGACCCGGCGCGGCTGCGCGACTTCGCCGGCCATGCGCGGCTGATGCTCGAGACGGCGCAGCTCGGCGTGTCCGAACTCGCCGCCGAGGTGGATGGCGGGCGGATCGGCGGGGCCGGGGTGCTGCGCTTCGGGGAGCGGCCGGCGCTCGGTCTCGGCCTGACCTTCGACCGGCTCGACCTCGACGGCCTGCTGCCGCCGCCGGAGGCGTGGCGGGATCTCCTCGGCTCGGCGCCGCCGCTGGACGCCAATCTGCGCCTCGCCGCCGATGCCGTGCGCTGGGGTGGCCTCGTGGCCGAGCGTGCCGCGCTCGACGCGGTCGTGGAAGGCGGCCGCATCGGTCTTCGCCGGCTCTCGGCGCATCTCGGCGGGGCGGATGCCGTGCTGGCCGGCAGCGTCGCCACCGGGCCGGTGCCGCGATTCGGAGAGGTGGTGCTCGAGGTCGCCGCCCCTGCCGCGACGGAGCTTGCGCGCGCGCTGGAACCGGTGCTGTCCCTGCCACCTGGTCTTGCCGGGGAGGCCCTGCGGCTGCGCCTTGCCGGCGGCGGCCCCGCCGATGCGCTGGCGCTGACCGCCGAGGGCGTGCTGGGCGAGCTGCGCGCGGAGGGCCAGGCCATGGTCAACCTGCCGCTCGGGCGCGCCAGTGGGACCCTCGCGCTGCGGCATCCGGGCGCGCCGCGTCTTGCGATGCTCCTCGGCGCGCGGGAGGCGCCCGGCTGGCTCGGCGAGGGGTCCTTCTCGATGATCGCGAGCCTCGCCGGCAGCCGGTCCGAGGTCACCGCCGAGAATGTCGAGATCGTCGCCGGCGGCCTCCGGGCGCGCGGGCAACTGGCGCTCGCGCTCGCGGGGCCGCGGCCGCGCCTGAGCGGACGCCTCGCGGCCGAGCGGCTGCCGCTGCCGGGGCTCGCGCTGCGGGATTCCGATCCTCTGGGCTTCGGGGTGCTCGGCGCCTTCGATGCGGACCTGGCGCTGGCGGCGGCGGAACTCGTCGTTCCCGGGCTGCCGCCTCTGGCCGAGGTTGCGGCCCGGGCGCGGCTCGAGGGCGGGCGGCTGGTGCTGGAGGGGCTCAGCGGCCGGCTCGGCGGGGGCGCGCTGGAAGGGTCGCTGACCCTCGATGTCGCCTCGGTCCCGCCGCTCCTGTCCGGCGCGCTCGGGTTGAACGGCGCGACGCTGACCGGACCGCTCTTCGGCACCGTCTTCGACCTCGCCGCCGGCCGGATCGAGGCGCAGGGGCGCTTCACCGCCAGCGGCTATGCGCCGGCGGCGCTGCTCGCGACACTGGCCGGGGAGGGGCGGCTGGCGCTGCTCGACGGCGTCGTGGCCGGCGCCGCGCTCGGCCGGGCCGCCGCGGCGGCGGCGCTGGCGGAACCGACGCTGGCCGAGACGGGCGTGCGCGCCGCGCTCGAGGGCGGGGCGACGGCCATCGAGCGCCTCGAGGGCGGATGGCGGGCGGCCGATGGCGTGGTCACGCTCGATGGCGTGCGGCTTGTCGCCGAAGGCGGCGTCGCGGCCCGCATCGAGGGCAGCCTCGACCTGCCGCGCGGGGGTCTCGATCTGCGCTTCGTGATCCAGCCCAACCCGGCCGAGGCGCCGCCCATCGCGCTGCGCGTCACGGGGCCCGTGGACGCGCCGCACCGCCAGCCGGAGGTGGCGGCCTGGGCGCGGTGGCGGGCGGAGCAGTAGGAGGCGCTACCGGCGCAGGCTGCGCAGGGCGAAGACGCGCAGCGTGCTGGCGAGTGGCGCGCCATCATCCGCGCGCGCGGCATCGAGTTCGGCCACCAGCGCCGCGAGGCTGACGCCCCGGGCCTTCGCCACCTCCTCGAGGACGGCCCAGAAGGCCGGTTCCAGCGCGACCGAGGTGCGGTGCCCGGCGAGGCGGAAAGACCGCTTGGCGAGGTGCGGCTTCACCCCGCGCCTCCGAGCCTGCCGCCGGGGCGGACCATCTCCTCCGGGCGGACCCAGCGGTCGAACTCCTCCGGCGTGACGAGGCCGAGGCGGGCGGCGGCCTCCTTCAGCGTCAGGTCCTCGGCGAGTGCGAGCTTCGCCACCGCGACCGCCTTGTCGTAGCCGATGCGCGGATTGAGCGCGGTGACGAGCATCAGCGACTTCGCCACCTGCTCCGCGATGCGGGCGCGGTTGGGCTCGAGCTTCGCGACCATGTGGGTGGCGAAGGATCGCGCCGCGTCGCCGAGCAGACGCGCGCTTTCCAGCACGGACTGGATGATGACCGGCTTGAAGACGTTCAGTTCCAGATGCCCCTGCGCGCCGGCGAAGGTGACGGTGGTGTGGTTGCCCATGACGCGGGCGGCGACCATCGTCAGCGCCTCGCACTGCGTCGGGTTCGTCTTGCCGCGCATGATGGACGAGGACAGGCCGTCGGCCGGGATGAGCAATTCCCCGATCCCGCCCCGCGGCCCCGAGCCGAGAAGACGGATGTCGTTGGCGATCTTGGTCAGCGAGACGGCGACCGTGTTCAGCGCGCCGTGCAGCTCCACGAAGGCGTCATGCGCGGCCATCCCTTCCGACTTGTCGGGGTTGGGGGCGAAGGCCTCGCCGGTGCGCTCGGCGACGAGGGCGCAGAACACCTCGTCGAACTCCGGGTGGCGGTTGAGCCCGGTGCCCGCGGCGGTGCCGCCCTGCGGCAGCAGCAGGAGGCGCGGCAGGGCATCGGCCACGCGGGCGATGCCGTTCTCGACCTGCCGCGCCCAGGTGGCGAACTCCCCGCCGAGGGTGACCGGCACGGCGTCCATCAGGTGGGTGCGGCCGAGCTTCACGATCCCGGCATACTCCGCGGCCTTGGCGGTGAGGGCGGCATGCAGCGCCGCGAGCCCCGGCAGCAGCGCCTCGCGCAGGACGCGGACGGCGGCGAGGTGCATCACGGTCGGGAAGGAATCGTTCGAGGACTGGCCGAGGTTGACGTGGTCGTTCGGATGCACCGGCGCCCGCGCGCCAAGCGGCTGGCCCAGCATCTCGTTCGCCCGGTTCGCGATGACCTCGTTCGCGTTCATGTTGGTCTGGGTGCCGGAGCCGGTCTGCCAGACGGGCAGGGGGAAGTCCTCGTCGCGCAGCCCGGCGATGATCTCCTCGGCCGCCGCCTTGATCGGCCCGGCGAGGGCTTCGGGCAGTTCGCCGAGGCGGCGGTTCGCTTCCGCCGCGGCCCATTTCTGCAGGCCCGTGGCGCGGATCACGGCGGGATCGAGCCGCCCCTCCCCGATGCGGAACAGGGCGCGGGCGCGCTCCGTCTGCGGACCCCAGTAGCGGTCCGCCGGGATCTCAATGGTGCCGAGGCTGTCGGTTTCCGTGCGGATGTTGTGCGTCATCTTGCAGCCGGCTCCTTCGTGCGGCCCGCACACACTACAAGGTGCCGACGTCTTGCTTCATCGGTGATCCGGCAGCGGCCAGCTGTCGTTCCTCCATGGGCGAAGAAAATCTGACAATTCTTGTCCCGCATAAGGCCAGTTCCAACTGGTATCGTCCCACCCGCCCGCTTGGCCGTGTTTGCGACGCGCGTAGTCGAAGAGAACATCGTGCGGGACGAGCCACCAGTGACGTGCAAATGGATCGTGCCAATCGGGGAAGAGCATCATCAACCCTGCGTAGCGCGACGCATCCACATGTGGATTCGCCTTCAACTGGACACGCAGGAAACTGCCGTTTGGAGCCTGCAGGACCAGGTCTTCACCGGCTACGTCAGCTTCCGGACGATAGACGCGATATCCCGCACGAATCAGCAGCGCTGTGGCTTCGGCCCGGTTTGCGGCTTCAGTCTCTCGTGTTGTGAGACTCATTAGGAGGAATCCCTTCGAACAAGTCGGACCGGAAATTCATCACTCCGCTGTGCCGTAGGTCGAGATCTCGACCAGGTTGCCGTCCGGATCGCGGCAATAGACCGAGGTGATCGGCCCGAGCGCCCCGTCCTTGGCCACCGGCCCGAGTTCGACGGCGACACCGCAGCGCTGCAGGTGGGCCAGGATCTGCTCGGCATCCACCGTGACGATGAAGCAGAGGTCCGCCGTGCCGGGGATGCCACCGGCCGCCCCCGTCCACCATTCCTGCTGCGTCGCCTCGCGCGGGCGGAGGTTGATCTTCTGCCCGCCGAACTTCAGCGCGGTGCGGCGGTGCGGACCGAATTCCTCCACCTCCATGCCGAGCACGCGCTGGTACCAGGCCGCGGAGAGGGTGACGTCGTTGCAGGTCAGGACGAGGTGGTCGAGGCGATCGACGGCGAAGCGCATCGGGTGTCAGGCCTTCTTCGGGAGACGGGCGGTGACCTCGATCTCGATGCGCATCGCATCGGTCTGCAGCCCGGCATGGATGAGGGTGGAGGCGGGCCGCGCCCGGCCGAGATGCTTGCGCACCACCGGCCAGCAGGGCTCCCAGTCTTCCCGGCGCGGCACGATGAACAGCGCGCGGACCACGTCGTCGAGGCTCGCCCCGGCTTCCGCCAGCGCGGCGGCGATGTTGCGGAAGGCCTGCTCGGCCTGCGCCACCACATCCGGGGCGATGGTCATGCTGGCGTAGTCGTAGCCGGTGGTGCCCGAGACCCAGACGAGGTCGCCGTCCACCACGGCGCGGGAATAGCCGATCTCCTCCTCGAATCGCGAGCCGGAGGAGATGCGGCGGCGGCCGGTCATGGGGCGGTTCCCTCCGTCAGGATGGCGCGACGAGGCGCGCGACCAGGCGCCGCACGATCGGCAGCACCACGAGCACGGTCGGGAAGGCGACGACCCAGGAGGAGAGCCACGCCGCCGGCCAGGCGGCCAGGGCCGTGCGCGAGAGGCCGAGCGCCATCGCCGTCGAGATGCCCGAGATGACGAGCGTCATGATGCCCGAGAGGATGAAGCCCGTCACCGGCAGGGCGTAGCGCGCGGGCAGGCGCCGGTCCGTCCGCGCGCTCACTCCAGCCCCTCGTAGAAGTCGTTGCCCTTGTCGTCGATGACGATGAAGGCGGGGAAGTCCTCGACCTCGATGCGCCAGACCGCCTCCATGCCGAGTTCGGGGTATTCCAGCACCTCGACCTTCCTGATGCAGTCCCTGGCCAGCCGGGCGGCGGGACCGCCGACCGAGCCGAGGTAGAAGCCGCCATATTTCCTGCACGCATTGACCACGGCACGGGAGCGGTTGCCCTTGGCGAGCATGACGAGCGAGCCGCCCGCGGCCTGGAAGGCCTCGACATACGAATCCATGCGCCCCGCCGTGGTCGGCCCGAAGGAACCGGTGGCGTAGCCCTGCGGCGTCTTGGCGGGACCGGCGTAGTAGACGGGATGGTCCTTGATGTACTGCGGCAGGCCTTCCCCGCGGTCGAGGCGCTCCTGCAGCTTCGCATGGGCGATGTCGCGCGCGACCACCATCGGGCCGGTCAGGGAGATGCGGGTCCTGACCGGGTATTTCGAGAGTTCGGCACGGATCTCGCTCATCGGCCGGTTGAGGTCGATCTTCACCACCTCCCCGCCCAGGATCTCCTCCGTGTGCTCGGGCAGGAAGCGGGCGGGGTCGCGTTCGAGTTCCTCGAGGAAGACGCCTTCGGGCGTGATCTTCGCCTTGATCTGCCGGTCGGCCGAGCAGGAGACGCCGATGCCGATGGGCAGCGAGGCCCCGTGGCGGGCGAGGCGGATGACGCGGACGTCGTGGCAGAAGTACTTGCCGCCGAACTGCGCGCCGATGCCGAGGTTCTGCGTCAGCCTGTGGATCTCGGCCTCGAGTTCGGGGTCGCGGATGGCGTGGCCCGACCTGTCGCCCCGGGTCGGCAGCGCATCGAGCCAGCGGGTCGAGGCGAGCTTGACGGTCTTGAGGGTCATCTCGGCCGAGGTGCCGCCGATCACGATGGCGAGGTGATAGGGCGGGCAGGCGGAGGTGCCGAGGGTCTTGATCTTCTCCTCGAGGAAGGCGAGCAGCTTCGCCCTGTTCAGCACCGCCCGCGTCTGCTGGTAGAGGAAGGTCTTGTTGGCGCTGCCCCCGCCCTTGAGGATGTACATCAGGTGCAGCTCGTCGGCGTGGTCCTCCCCCGGCTGGGCCATGATGGAGAACTCGACCGGCATGTTGGTGCCGGTGTTCACCTCCTCGAACATGCCGATCGGCGCCATCATGGAATAGCGCAGGTTGGTCTCGGTATAGGTGCGGGCGACGCCAAGGGCGATCGCCTCCTCCTCGTCGCCCTCGACCCAGACGCGCTGGCCCTTCTTGCCGAAGACGATCGCGTTGCCGGTATCCTGGCACATGGGCAGCACGCCGCCGGCGGCGATGTTCGCGTTCTTGAGGAGGTCGAGCGCCACGAAGCGGTCGTTCGCGGAGGCCTCCGGGTCCTTGAGGATGTTCGCGAGCTGCTGCAGATGGCCCGGGCGCAGCAGGTGCGAGGCGTCGCGGCAGGCCTGGAAGGTGAGTTCCGTGAGCGTCTCGGGCTTCACCCTGAGCACGCGCTTGCCGTCCACCTCGATGGTCGAGACGCCGCCGATGTCGAGCCTGCGGTAGGGCGTGGTGTCCGGCCCGAGGGGGAACATCGGGGAGTAGAGGAAGCCCTCGGGGCGGGCGGGGGTGGCGGCGTCGAGGGGCGGGGTCATGCGCAATCTCCGGGCGCGCGGAAGGGCGCGCGCGGGCGGGGTCTAGCGCAGGCCGGGGCGGCCCGCCAACCGCAGCACCCGGCAGGCGGCAAGGTCGCGCCACGCCGGGCGCGGAGATGCCCGCGCGCAGGGCGCGGCGGGAGGGCGCCTTACGCGTCCTTGGCCGGCTTGCGGCGGAAGGCGTCGAGGCTGACGACCTGGGCCGGCGCGGCGGGGGTGGGCTCCCCGCCTGCCGCAGCGGCGCCCCCGGCCTCGGCCGTGTCCTCGAAGGCCGGCCCATCCATGCCGGTTGCGGGGAAGCGCAGCCCGAACCGCACATGGGGGTCGTGGAACATGGTCAGGGCGGCGAAGGGAATGGTCAGGCGCGAGGGCACGCCGCCGAAGAAGAGGGTCACGCCGAAGCGGCCGGCGGCGCGATCCACCTGCAGATCCTCGAACTGGTGCTGGAGGACGATCGTCATCTCGCGCGGATAACGGGCCTTGAGATGCCCGGGCACGCTCGCGCCCGGATGGTCGGTGCGGAAGGTCAGGTAGAAATGGTGCTCGCCGGGCAGACCCTGGGCCGCGGCATGCTCGAGCGCCCGGATCGCCACCTCGCGCAGGGCCTCCTCGGCCCAGATGTCGTAGGGCAGCAGGCTGTCGGGCGGGGCGGCATCGTCGCTCATGCGCGCCATCTATGGCAGAGCCGGGCCGGAGGCAAAAGGGAAGTGGGGGGCTTCTGTTGCCCGGTGCCCCCCGGACCGCGCTTACCTGATGTCAGGCAGCGAGCGCCACAGCCTCGCGGCTGTTGTCGTTGGCACTTGTGATTCGGTCCGATGACGGCGGTACCATGCCGGGCAAAAGGCGCATCTTTACCGCGCGCGTCGAGCCTGTTTCGCCCCCATCGGCCGCTGACAAGGCGGGAGGATGGTGGAGGCGCCGGGTACTGCCCCCGGGTCCGCTAAGCTTATTCCATGCGCCGTTTATCGCCATAGTCACCGAAGTGACGCGAGGGATATAGGCGACGCCGCTCGGGTTTTCGAGGGGATTCGTCCGGGCGGCGCCGCCCCTCGCACGGGGTTGCGCCACCCACCCGGCCTGCGGGACGGCGCCCCCGTGGTGGAGGGCCGGAGGGGTGCGGGCCAAAGGGTGGCCGGCCCGCCTTGCCGGGCTGTGACGACTCGGCGCCGGCCGCCTATGACGCAGGGCTGGACGTACAGGGGGCCGGCATGGCGCTGACCGCGGAACAGCAGCAGGAGATCGAGGCCGCACGCGCCGCCGAGGGCCGGACGCGCCGCCCCACCGTGCCGGCGCTGGAGGCGATGCTCTTCCAGGCCATTCCCGTGCTCGACCACGGCTTTCTGCGCGTCATCGACTACATGGGCAACGATGCCGCCATCGTGCAGGCGGCGCGCGTCTCCTACGGACGCGGCACGCGCGCGGCCAACGAGGATCGCGGGCTGATCCGCTACCTGATGCGCCATCGCCACTCGACGCCGTTCGAGATGTGCGAGATCAAGTACCACGTGAAACTGCCGATCTTCGTCGCGCGGCAATGGATCCGCCACCGCACGGCGAACGTGAACGAGTACTCGGCGCGCTATTCCATCCTGGATCGGGAGTTCTACATCCCCGCGCCCGAGAATCTGGCGGCGCAGTCGGTCGTCAACCGCCAGGGGCGGGGGGACGTGCTGCAGGGGGCCGAGGCCGAGCGCGTCCTGGACCTCCTCCGCGAGGACGCCGCGCGCAACTACGACCACTACCTCGAGATGCTGAACGAGGACGAGCAGGGCGCGCGGCGCGATCCCGGCCGGCAAGGCCTGGCGCGGGAGCTGGCGCGCATGAACCTCACCCTCAATGCCTATACGCAGTGGTACTGGAAGACCGACCTGCACAATCTCCTGCACTTCCTCTCCCTGCGCGCCGATCGGCACGCACAGTACGAGATCCGCGTCTATGCCGAGGCGATGCTCGGGACCGTGAAGGCGTGGGTTCCGATGGCCTACGAGGCCTTCTGCGACTACCGCCTCGGCGCCGTGACCCTCTCGGCGCAGATGATGGCGCTCGTGAAGCGCATGCTGGCCGGCGAGGCCGTGGCGCAGGAGCACTCGGGCCTGTCGCGGCGGGAATGGCGCGAACTGATGGAGATTCTGGGCCGCGATGCGGGCTGAGCGCGGCGCTGCGCGGCGGCCGCGGGAGCCCCGGCGGTGAGCGGCAGCGCCCGCACGCGCGCGCCCTCCCGTCCGCGCGGCCCGCGGACGCGGAAGACGGCCCGGCGCTGGCCGGCCCCCGGCACGCGGGCGCGGCGCTGGCTCTTCATCCTCGGCTTCACCCTGGCGCTGCTGGTCGGGCTGCCGCTCGCCCATGCGCTGGTGGGTGAAGTCGGGGCCATCCTGCTCGGCACCTTCGCCCTTGGCTTCGCGCTCGGCCGCATGACCATCAGGCGCTGACGGGCCTGGCGTAGCCGGCCGCAGTGGGGGCGAGCCGCCTGGCAGCCGCCGGAGGGACCGCCGCCATGACCCATACCGATCGCATCCTGCGCCTGATCGCCTGGGCGCCCTCGCTCCGGATCGCCTGCGGGTTCACCGCCCACCAGCCCTGGAAGCCCACGGGGCATCCTGGTTCGGGGGGGCGATCCCCTACACCCGCGCGGCGTGGCGGCCGCCTCGTCTGGCCCGCGGCGGACCGCTCGGCCGGGCTTCCCGCTGCTCGGCCGCGGCGTCAATCGACGACGATCGCCGGGCCGGCCTGGGCGGGTGCCTGCACCTTCTCCCACAGCCGGGTGGCGATGCGGCGGTAGGTGGCGGCCTCCTCCGTCTCGGGGCGCGCCGTCACGATCGGCGTGCCGGCATCGGCCAGTTCGCGGATGGCGAGCCTGAGCGGGAGTTCGCCGAGGAACTCGACGCCGAGGCGCTCCGCCTCCCGCCGCGCGCCGCCATGGCCGAAGATGTCGGCGCGATGCCCGCAGTTCGGGCAGCAGAAATAGGACATGTTCTCGATGATGCCGAGCACGGGGACGTTCACCTTCTCGAACATGCGCACGCCGCGGCGGGCATCGAGCAGCGCGACATCCTGCGGCGTGGAGACGATCACCGCCCCCGCGAGCGGGACGCGCTGCGACATGGTGAGCTGCGCATCGCCGGTGCCGGGCGGCATGTCCACGATCATGATGTCGAGGGCGCCCCACTCGACCTGGCCCATCATCTGCTCGAGCGCGCCCATCACCATCGGGCCGCGCCAGATCATCGGCGTCTCCTCCTCGACCAGGAAGCCGATGGACATGGCCTTGAGCCCCCAGCGGGAGAGCGGCGTGATGCGCTGGCCCGCCGCGCGTGGCCGCTCGCGCGTGCCGAGCATCTGCGGCAGGGAAGGGCCGTAGATGTCGGCATCGAGCAAGCCGACCCGCAGGCCCTGCGCGGCGAGCGCGACGGCGAGGTTGACGGCGGTGGTGGACTTGCCGACGCCGCCCTTGCCCGAGGCCACAGCGACGATGGCGCGGACCTCGGGCAGCAGCATCGGCCCCTGTCCGGAAGGGGCACGCGCGGCCTGGCGCGGGGCGGCGGGCTGCGCCGGGGCGTCGCGATGCGCGGTGAGGACGGCGGTCGCGCTGAGCACGCCCGGAACCGCGGCCGCGGCCTTCTGCGCGGCGGCACGCAGCGGCTCCATCTGCGCCGCCCGTTCGCGCGGCACCTCGAGAGAGAACTGCACGAGGCCGTCCCGCGCCGCGAGGCCCTGGACCATGCCCGACGAGACGATATCCTGACCCGTCATCGGGTCCTTCACGGCGCGGAGCGCGGCGCGGACCGCTTCCGCCAGAGTGTCAGCCATCGCTTGAAATGCCCTCGTTCCTGGACAATATCGCCCTCGCCGGGTGAGGCTCACCGTTCGTCGAGGCGGCTCCCTCGACGCCCGGCGACGTCGATATGGTCGGGCGCCGCCTTCCATGCACCCCTCATGGCAGGCGCCGCGCGAGACGTCACCATCGGTTCTGAACGAAACGGAGGCCCTCAGTCGCATGCCCTGGAACAACAGCGGCGGACAAAGTCCCTGGGGGAACCCCCGGCCCGGCGGGCCGTGGGGGGCGCCGCCCCCGCCCGGCGGCGGCGGCCTCGGCGGGCCTTCCGGTGGGCGCGGGCCTGACCTGGATGACCTGATCCGCCAGGCGCAGGAGGCCGTCCGGCGCTACCTCCCGCGCGGCGGGGGGAAGGGCATGGCGCTGCTCGGCCTCGTGCTGGTCGCGGTGTGGGCGGCATCCGGCTTCTATCGCGTCCAGCCGGACGAGCAGGGCGTGGTGCTGCGCTTCGGTGCCTTCGACCGAACCGCGCCACCGGGGTTGAACTACCACATCCCCTGGCCGATCGAGACGGTGACGACACCGCGAGTGACACGCATCAACCGCGTGGACATCGGCTTCGTCGGCGCGCAGGAAGCGCCGGTCATGGGCGGGCGCATCCAGCCGGCGCGCGACGTTCTCGCCGAATCGCTCATGCTGACCGGCGATGAGAACATCATCGACATCGACGTCGCGGTGTTCTGGCGCATCCGCGATGCCGGGGAGTTCCTGTTCAACACGCGCAATCCCGAAAGCACCGTGAAGTCGGCCGCGGAATCGGTAATGCGCGAGGTGATCGGCCGCACCCCGATCCAGCCCGCGCTGACCGAGGCGCGCGCCCAGATCGAGCAGGAGGTGCGCCGCGGCGCCCAGGCCATCATGGACCAGTACCGGGCCGGCGTGGAGATCGTGCAGGTCCAGCTGCAGAAGGTCGATCCGCCGGCGCAGGTGATCGACGCCTTCCGCGACGTGCAGCGCGCGAATGCCGACCGCGAGCGCCTGCGCAACGAGGCCGAATCCTTCCGCAACGACATCATCCCCCGCGCCCGCGGCGAGGCCGAGCGGCTGGTACAGGAGGCGCAGGCCTTCCGCGAAAGCCAGATCGCCCGCGCCCGCGGCGAGGCCGCGCGCTTCACCAGCGTGCTGACCGCCTACCGCGCCGCGCAGGACGTGACCGTGCGGCGCATGTATCTCGAGACGATGGAGGAGATCCTGCGCCGCAATCCGATGGTCATCGTGGATGACCGGCTGCAGGGGATCGTGCCCTTCCTGCCGCTCGGCGAGGGCGGGATGCCGGCCCGCCCGCCGCAGGGCAACCCTCCCTCCACCCGCCCCGCACCGCTGCCCGCCGCGCCGCCAGGCCCGGGCGTGGTGCAGAGCCGCAATCCGGGGGCGCCGCGATGAACCGCTCGGTCATCCTGCTCGCGGCGCTTGCCGTCGTCCTCGTCACGGCCGCCTCGACGCTGTTCACCGTCCACCAGACCCAGCAGGTGCTGATCACGCAGTTCGGCCAGCCGATCCGCGTCATCCGCGAGCCCGGGCTGCATGCGAAGGTCCCCTTCATCCAGTCGATCATCACCTTCGACCGCCGGCTGCTCGATTTCGACGCACCGGGCGAGGAGGTCATCCTCGGCGACCAGCGCCGGCTGATCGTGGACAGCTTCACGCGCTATCGGATCGTCGATCCGCTGGTGTTCTACCAGACGGTCGGAGCGACCGAGGGCGGCATCCGGGCGCGGCTGAACTCGATCGTGTCGTCCTCGCTGCGCCGCGTGCTCGGCAACGAACCGCTGCTTTCCGTGCTGTCCAATGACCGCGCCCGCATCATGGGGCAGATTCGTCGCCAGGTGGATGCCGAGGCGAGGCAGTTCGGCATCGAAGTGGTGGACGTGCGCATCCGCCGCGCCGACCTGCCCCAGGAGAACACCCAGGCCATCCTTTCGCGGATGCAGTCCGAGCGCGAGCGCGTTGCGCGCGAGGCCCGCGCCGAAGGCGCCGAGGTGGCCCAGCGCGTGCGCGCGGCCGCCGAGCGCGAGCGCACGGTGCTGCTGGCGGAAGCGCAGGCGCAGGCCGACATCCTGCGCGGCCAGGGCGAGGAGGAGGCGATCCGCATCGTCGCCGAGGCGTTCAACCGCGACCTCGACTTCTTCCAGTTCTGGCGCTCGATGCAGGCCTATCGCGAGGCCTTCGCCGACGGCACCGCGCGGCTGGTGATGACGCCCGACTCCGAATTCTTCCGCTACTTCCGGGAGAGCGGCGGGCGCCTGGCGCCGCTGCCGGGCGCCGCGCCGGCGCAATGACCCTCTCGGGGCTCCTCCAGGGCGTGGCGGTGATCCTTGCTCTGGAGGGCATCGCCTATGCGGTCGCCCCGGGGGCGATGCGGCGCGCCGTCATGACCGTCGCGCAGATGCCCGAACGGAGCCTGCGGACTGCGGGCCTCGCCGCCGCCGCGTTCGGCGTCGCCCTCGCCTGGCTGCTGCAGCCCGGCTGATGCCGTGCGCAACGATTCGTTGCATGATGGCGGCTGCCTCGCCGGGGGGCGGAAGCCTTATGCTTCCCGTGATCAATCCTGGAGTTCCCGCGTGAGGTTCCCTGTCATGCGTCTTGCCGCCCTCGCCCTGGCCGTTTTCGTGGCCATCCCGTCCCTTGCCCCGCAGGCCGAGGCGCAGCGCCCGCCCGAGAGCTTCGCCCCGCTCGCGCGCCAGCTGCTGCCGGCGGTGGTCAACATCTCGACCACCCAGGCGATGCCGCAGCGGCCCGGGCGGCCCGACGCGCCCGACGTGCCGCAGGCCCCGCCCGGCAGCCCCTTCGAGGAGTTCTTCCGCGACTTCTTCAACCGCAACCGCCCCGAGGGCGCGCCGCAGCGCCCGCAGCGGCGCGGCCAGTCCCTCGGCTCGGGCTTCATCATCGACGCCGTCCAGGGGATCGTCGTCACCAACAACCACGTGATCGACGGGGCGGACGAGATCAACGTCATCCTCGCCGACAACACGACCATCCGCGCGGAGCTGCTCGGCACCGATCCGCGCACGGACATCGCGGTGCTGCGCATCCGCACCGACAAGCCTTTGACCGCCGTGCCCTGGGGCAATTCCGACGAGGCCGAGGTCGGGGACTGGGTGATCGCGATCGGCAACCCCTTCGGCCTGGGCGGCTCGGTCACGGCCGGCATCATATCCGCCCGCGGACGCGACATCCGCCAGGGCCTCTATGACGACTTCATCCAGACCGACGCGGCCATCAACCGCGGCAATTCGGGCGGACCGCTATTCAACCTCCGCGGCGAGGTCATCGGCATCAACACCGCGATCTATTCCCCCTCCGGCGGTTCGATCGGCATCGGCTTCGCCATCCCCTCGAACCTCGCGCAGCGGGTCGTCGCGCAGTTGCGAGAGAACGGGCGCGTCCGTCGCGGCTGGCTCGGGGTCAACATCCAGCAGGTGACCGACGAAATCGCCGAGGCGCTGCGGCTGCCCGGCGGTGCCCGCGGCGCGCTGGTGGCCCGCGCGCAGGAGGGCGGGCCGGCCGCGACCGCCGGCATCCGCAACGGCGACATCATCCTGCGCTTCAACGGCGTCGAGGTGCGCGAGATGCGCAACCTGCCGCGCATCGTCGCCGACAACATGGTGGGCGCGCAGGTGCCGGTGGTGGTCTGGCGCGACGGCCGGGAGGAGACGATCACCGTCACCCTCGGGGAACTCCCGGCCGAGCAGGCGCAGGCCGGCGGGCCGCAGGCGCCGGCCCAGTCGGCGGCGCCGGTCGAACTGGCCGGGCTCGGCCTGCGCGTCATGGCCATCACCGAAGAGCTCCGCCAGCGCTTCAACCTGCGGCCGGACCAGCGCGGCGTGGTCATCGTCGAGGTCGCGCCCAACAGCCCCGCCGCCGAACGCGACCTCCGGCCCGGCGATGTCATCGTCGAGGTGCAGCAGGAACGCGTGAACACGCCGGCCGAGGTCCAGGAGCGGCTGGCGAAGCTGCGGCAGCAGAACCGCGGTGTCGCGCTGTTCGCGGTGGAGGGCGCGGGCGGGCAGCGCTTCGTGCCCCTGCGCCTGCGCGGCGAGCGCGGCACGCCCGGGTGAGACCACGCGAGGCGCCGCCCCTCCTCCGGGCCTCCGCCTGTCGTCGGGCGCCGGGAAACGATGCAGGAGCCTGTTCGGCTGTCGCCCCGGCTGGTTGAGGGGGTGGGCGAAGTCCCGCTCTCCGCCCAACCGGCCGCGGCCATGCGCAGCACCGTGAACGAGGCCATCGGCGGCCTCGCCGCCGCCGCGCTCGGCCTCGGCGTGATCTACGCCGCCTTCGGCGGCTTCATCCTGCCGCCTTCCGACACGGGCTGGATCCTGTCCGGGCGCATCGGGCCCGATCCGGTGCAGTACTGGCTCGGCTGGACCGCCTTCGCGCGCGATGTCTGGCGCTGGCCGCCGGGCGCCAATCCGGGCTGGGGGATGGAGCTCGCCTCCTCGATCTTCTACTCGGACTCCATTCCTTTGCTCGCCTTCGCCTTCAAGGCGCTGCGGCCGGTGGTCGAGGTTTCCCAGTACTGGGGCCTCTGGATCTACGCCTGCGGCGCGCTGCAGGCCTGGATGGCGTGGCGGCTGATGGGGCTTGCGACGCCGGATCCACTGGCGCGGCTGGCGGCGGCGGGCCTGTTCGTGCTGCAGCCGCTGCTGCTGGCGCGGCTCGGGGGGCATTTCGCGCTCGGCGCACAGTTCCTGCTGCTCATCGGGTTGCGGCTCTGCCTCACGCCGGGGCGGGGCCTGCGGCGCATGGCGGCCTGGGCGGCGCTGCTCGCGGCGGCGGCGCTGATCCAGGCCTATATCCTGCCGATGGTCGGGGCGCTCTGGGCGGCGGACTGGCTGGCCCGCATGGCGGATCGCGCGGCGCGGCGGCCCTCCGGCGCCGCCGAGGTCGTGCTGGTGCCGGCGGCCGGCGTCGCGGCTCTCTGGGCGGGGGGCTTCTTCCTGCTCGGTGGCGGCTTCGGCGGCACCTGGGGGGGCTACGGGCGGATGCAGCTCGATCTGCTGGCGCCCTTCGATCCCGGCTACTGGGGCGCGATCCTGCCGGACATCGCCACGGCCGAGCATCTCGAGGCCGGCAACTCCTACCCCGGGCTGGGCGTTCTGATGGTGCTCGGCCTCGGGGCGCTGGCCTGGCTGGCCGGCCCGCGCGGGGCGCTGCGGCGGCGCTGGCCGCTCGTGCTGGTGCTGGCCGGGCTGCTGCTGCTCGCGGTGACGCACCGCGTCGCCATCGGCGGACGCGAGTTCGAGGTGATCGCCCTTCCGGACTGGATCGTCGCGCGCGCGGATGCGCTGCGCGCCTCGGAGCGCTTCTTCTGGCCGGTGCTCTATGCCGCGCTGTTCGGGGCCGCCGCGGCGCTGGTGCGGCGGCTCGGCGGGCGGCGTGCCGGGCTGGTTCTCGTCGCCGCCCTGATGCTGCAGGCCGTGGATCTGCGCCCGGGCTTCGCGCGGCTGCACCACTACTTCACGCCGCAGCCGCCGACGCTGCCGCTCCGCCTCGCCGACCCGTTCTGGCCGGAGGCCGCGCGCCGCTACGCCTTCGTGCGCGTGGTCCCGACCGGCATGCAGGCGCCCAACTGGGAGGAGGTGGCGGTCTATGCCGCGACCCTCGGGCTCGAGACCGATGCGGTCTATCTCGCGCGGCTCGATCCGCGCGCGGTGGAGGCCGTGAACCGGCGCGTCGCGGCGCTGCTGGAAGCCGGGGCGCATGAGCCGCGCACCTTCTACGTGCTCGGGGACGAGGCGGCGCTCGAGCGCGCGCGGGCCGGCATGGACCCGGCGCGCGACCTGCTGGAGCGCTTCGACGGCCGCTGGGTGCTGGCGCCCGGCTGGCGGGTTCAGCCGGCGGCGAACTCCGTCGCGCGGTAGCCCTGGGCGAAGAGCAGCGCGCGCAGGTCGGCATGGTCCACCCGCGCGCGCGCCGCGGCCGCCACGACCGGCTTGGCGCGGAAGGCGACGCCGAGCCCCGCGGCCCGGATCATGTCGAGGTCGTTCGCGCCGTCGCCGACCGCGAGCGTCGCATCGAGGCCGATCCCCACCTCCGCCGCGAGGCGCTTCAGCGTCGCGAGTTTCGCATTGCGCCCGAGGATCGGCTCGGCGACATGGCCCGTGAGGCGGCCGTCCGCCTCGAGGAGCGTGTTCGCATGATGCTCGTGGAAACCGACCAGCGCCGCGACGCGGCCCGTGAAGAAGGTGAAACCGCCCGAGACGAGGGCGCAGCGCGCGCCGTGCGCGCGCATGGTGGCGACGAGTTCGCGCGCGCCGGGCATGAGTTCCGTCTCCTCCCAGGTGCGCTGCAGCGCCTCGACCGGCAGGCCGGCCAGCATGCCGACGCGCTCGCGCAGCGCCCCCTCGAAGTCGAGCTCCCCGTTCATGGCGCGCCTTGTGATGGCGGCGATGCGGTCCTTGATGCCGGCCTGGGCGGCGAGCTCGTCCAGCGTCTCGGTCGTGACGATGGTGCTGTCCATGTCCGCGACCAGCAGGCGCTTGCGGCGCCCGGCCGCGGCCTGGGCGATGACGTCGACGGCCGCCCCGGCCAGCGCCGCCCGCGCCGCCGCCTCCGCCTCATCGGGCGTAAGTCGGGAGAAGGGCAGGTCGGCCGCTTCCGAGGGCGCGAGCCAGTCGGCGGGCCCGGGGGCGGCGCCGATGGCGGCGAGCGCATCGCGCGCCGTGTGCAGCATCGCGGCGGAGAGCGCCCCGGGGGGCGCGATGAGGGTCAGGACATGCTCCATGCGCGCGCGGGTATGCCTGCGCCATGACGGCGGATCAACCGGGCGCCCTGCTGCTCGCCGGTCCGACCGCGAGCGGCAAGTCGGCGCTGGCGCTCGCCATCGCCGAGCGCCTCGGCGGCACGGTGATCAATGCCGACAGCATGCAGCTCTACCGCGAGCTCAGCATCCTCACCGCCCGCCCGACGCCCGAGGAGGAGGCGCGGGCGCCGCATCGCCTCTATGGCGTGCGCCCGGCGGCGGAGGCGGCGAGCGTCGCCTGGTGGCGCGCCGCGGCGATGGCGGAGATGGCGGCGGCGCGCGAGGCGGGGCGGCTGCCGGTCCTCTGCGGCGGGACGGGCCTCTATTTCGCCGCCCTGACCCGGGGCCTGTCGGACATTCCGCCCGTGCCGGCCGCCGCGCGGGAGGAGGCGCGCCGGCTGCTGGCGGCCGAGGGGCCGGCGGCGCTCCATGCCCGGCTGGCGGCGGTGGACCCCGGGACCGCGGGGCGGCTGCGGCCCTCCGACAGCCAGCGCATCGCGCGCGCCTGGGAGGTGTGGCGCGGCACCGGCCGGGGGCTCGCGGCGTGGCAGGCCGCGGGCGGCAGCGGGCCGGCGCCCTGGCGGTTCTTCGCCATCCTGCTCGACCCGCCGCGCGAGGCGCTGCGCGCCGCCATCGCCGCCCGCTGGCAGGCGATGCTCGCGGCCGGCGCCCTCGAGGAGGTGCGCGCGCTGCTGGCGCTCGGCCTCGACCCGGCGCTGCCGGCCATGCGCGCCCATGGCGTGCCGGAGCTCGCGGCGCATCTCGCCGGGCGGATGACGCTCGCGGAGGCGTCGCGCCGGGCGATCCTGAACATCGGCCAGTACACCAAGCGCCAGGCGACCTGGTTCCGCCACCATGCCCTGGCCGACCCGCCGCGCGCGCATACGATCCATGCGCGCATTGCCGATGTCGCGCAATTTTCGAAAAGAATGCTCGCGGAAGTCTTCACGTTTATTGATCGGATGCGTTGACGCGCTGCAGCGACGGGTCTAAGGGATCGGCGCTGCCCGGGGAAAGCGCTCCGCGGGTCGCCATGCCACGCAGGAAGAAGAGAACCGTCATGCCCGCCGCCACCAAGCCCGCCAGCACCGCCGACGCCTTGACGATGTCGGGCGCGGAGGTCGTCCTGCGCGCGCTGAAGGACCAGGGGGTGGAGGTCATCTTCGGCTACCCCGGCGGCGCGGTCCTGCCGATCTACGACGCGCTGTTCCAGCAGAACTCCATCCGCCACATCCTGGTGCGGCACGAGCAGGCCGCCGTGCATGCGGCCGAGGGCTATGCGCGTTCGACCGGCAAGGTCGGCGTGGTGCTCGTCACTTCCGGGCCCGGGGCGACCAACGCGGTGACCGGCCTCGTCGACGCGCTGATGGACAGCATTCCCGTCGTGTGCCTGACCGGGCAGGTGCCGACGCACCTCATCGGCAACGACGCCTTCCAGGAGGCGGACACGACCGGCATCACGCGCCCGGCGACGAAGCACAACTACCTCGTCAAGAAGTCCGCCGATCTCGCCCGCGTGCTGCATGAGGCGTTCTACGTGGCGAGGTCGGGGCGCCCCGGCCCGGTGGTGATCGACCTGCCGAAGGACATCCTCATCAACAAGGCGCCCTACACCGAACCGTCCACCGCGCCGCACCGCTCCTATCGCCCGCAGACCGAGCCCGATCCCGAACAGATCCGCAAGGCGGTGCGGCTCCTGAAGCAGGCCCGGCGGCCGATCGTCTATGCCGGCGGCGGCGTCATCAACTCCGGCCCCGAGGCGTCCCGCCTGCTGACCGAGTTCGTCCGCATGACGGGCTTTCCGTGCACGAACACCCTGATGGGCCTCGGCGCCTTCCCGGCGAACGACCCGCTGTTCCTCGGCATGCTCGGGATGCACGGGACCTACGAGGCGAACCTCGCCATGCATGGCTGCGACGTCATGCTGAACATCGGCGCGCGCTTCGACGACCGCGTGACCGGGCGGCTCGACGCCTTCTCGCCGCATTCGAAGAAGATCCACGCCGACATCGATCCGTCCTCGATCAACAAGAACGTGCCGGTGGACGTGCCGATCGTGGGCGATGCCGGACGCGTCCTCGCGGCGCTGATCGAATGCTGGAAGGCCGAGGAGGCGCCGCAGCAGAGGCAGGTGCTCGCCCAATGGTGGCGCCAGATCGAGGAATGGCGGGCCAAGGACTGCCTCCGCTACCGGCAGGAGGGGCGCATCATCAAGCCGCAGCACGCGGTCAAGCGCCTCTATGAGATCACGCGCGAGTCCGGGCGGGAGACCTTCATCACCACCGAAGTCGGCCAGCACCAGATGTGGGCGGCGCAGTATTTCGGCTTCGACAAGCCGAACCGCTGGATGACGAGCGGCGGTCTCGGCACCATGGGCTATGGCCTGCCGGCGGCGATGGGGGTGCAGATCGCCCACCCCGACGCGCTGGTGATCGACATCGCGGGCGAGGCCTCGATCCTGATGAACATCCAGGAGATGGGCACGCTGGCGCAGTACCGCCTGCCGGTGAAGGTGTTCATCCTCAACAACGAGTACATGGGCATGGTCCGCCAGTGGCAGGAGCTGCTGCATGGCGGGCGCTATTCGGAATCCTATTCCGCCGCCCTGCCGGACTTCGTGAAGCTCGCGGAGAGTTTCCACGCCGTCGGCATGCGGGCGGAGACGGTCGACGACCTCGACCGCGTGATCCGCGAGATGATCGCGGTGGACAAGGCCGTCATCGCCGATATCTGCGTCGCCAAGGACGAGAACTGCTTCCCGATGATCCCTTCGGGGGCGGCGCACAACGAGATGATCCTCGGCGAGGATCAGGAGGGTGGCGTCGCCGGCGTCACCGACGAAGGCAAGGTCCTGGTCTGAGGCGCATGGCCATGTCGGAAGCGGGCAACGCGCAGCGCGCGGCGACCATCGCCGTGCTGGTGGAGAACGAGGCCGGCGTGCTGGCCCGTGTCATCGGCCTCTTCTCGGGCCGCGGCTACAACATCGACAGCCTGACCGTGGCACCGGTGGACGAGACCGGGCGGATCAGCCGCATCACCATCGTCACCTCGGGCACCGAGATGGTGATCGAGCAGATCAAGGCGCAGCTCGACCGGCTGGTCCCGGTGCACAGGGTGGCGGACCTGACGATGGAGGGGCCGCACCTGGTGCGCGAACTCGCGCTCATCAAGGTGGTGGGCCGCGGCGAGAACCGCGTCGAGGCGCTGCGCCTCGCCGATGCCTTCCGCGCCCGCGTGGTGGATGCGACGACCGAGTCCTTCGTCTTCGAGATGACGGGCGCGGCGGAGAAGATCGACGCCTTCTGCGCGCTCATGCGGCCGATCGGCCTCACGGAGGTGTCGCGCACCGGGGCAGTCGCGATCGCGCGCGGGCCGCGCGGACTGAACTGAAATCCTGAAGGACCCGTAGGAAGAGGGAGAGCGCAACCATGCGCGTTTACTACGACCGCGATGCGGATGTGAACCTGATCAAGGCGAAGAAGGTCGCGGTCATCGGCTTCGGCAGCCAGGGCCACGCGCATGCGATGAACATGCGCGATTCCGGCGTGAAGGACGTGGTGATCGGCCTGCGCCCCGGCGGATCCTGGGCCAAGGCCGAGGCCGCCGGCTTCAAGGTGATGACGCCGGCAGAGGCCGCGAAGTGGGCCGATGTGGTGATGGTTTTGACGCCGGACGAGCTGCAGGGCGACCTCTATCGCGAGCACCTGCACGCCAACATGAAGCCCGGCGCGGCCATCGCCTTCGCGCACGGGCTGAACGTGCACTTCAACCTCATCGAGCCGCGCGCGGACATCGACGTCTTCATGATCGCGCCGAAGGGTCCGGGCCACACGGTGCGCGGCGAGTACCAGAGGGGCGGCGGTGTGCCCTGCCTGGTCGCCGTGCACCAGAACCCGTCGGGCAATGCGCTCGAGATCGCGCTCTCCTACGCCTCCGCCATCGGCGGCGGCCGTGCCGGCATCATCGAGACCACCTTCAAGGAGGAGTGCGAGACCGACCTCTTCGGCGAGCAGGCGGTGCTCTGCGGCGGCCTCGTCGAACTCATCAAGGCCGGCTACGAGACGCTGGTCGAGGCCGGCTACGCCCCCGAGATGGCGTATTTCGAGTGCCTGCACGAGGTGAAGCTGATCGTGGACCTGATCTACGAGGGCGGCATCGCCAACATGAACTACTCGGTCTCCAACACGGCCGAATACGGCGAATATGTCACGGGGCCGCGCATCATCACGCCGGCGGTGAAGGCCGAGATGAAGCGCGTTCTCGAGGACATCCAGACCGGCCGCTTCGCCCGCGACTGGATGCTCGAGAACAAGGTGAACCAGGCCTCCTTCAAGGCGATGCGCCGTCGCAACGCGGCGCACCCGATCGAGGAGGTGGGGGAGCGGCTGCGCGCGATGATGCCCTGGATCAAGAAGAACGCCCTGGTGGACAAAGCGAGGAACTGACCCCCGCCCGCCGCCGAAGCGCGGACCAGGGCAGGCGCCCGGCGGCGTCGCCAGCCGCCGCGGCGCCCGCGCCCGCTCCTGCGCGGCAGGCTTCGCGCGCCGCCGCGGCGCTGGCATCCTGTCCTCCCCTCCCGCCCGGAGCGCAGGCCGACCATGCCGGACAAACCCCATCTCCTCGCCGCCGAGACCGACTATCCCCGCGACTTCCTCGGCTACGGACCGAATACGCCCGATCCGCGCTGGCCGGGGGGCGCGAAACTCGCCCTCTCCTTCGTGCTGAACTACGAGGAGGGGGGCGAGAACACGGTGCTCAACGGCGATGCGGGCAGCGAGATCTACCTGCATGAGGTTCCCGGCGGTTCGCCGGTGCGCGGGGAACGCAACCGCACCGTGGAGTCCCAGTTCGACTACGGCGCCCGGGCCGGGGTGTGGCGCGTGCTGCGCGCCTTCGCCGCGCACGGCTTTCCGCTGACGGTCTATGCCGTCGGCCGCGCGCTCGAACTCAACCCGGAGGCCGCGCGCGCCTTCGCCGCCGCGGGGCACGAGGTGGCCTCGCATGGCTGGCGCTGGATCGACTACCACGGCGTGGACGAGGCGACGGAGCGCGCCGAGATCGCGCGCTGCGTCGAGACGATCGAGCGGCTCTGCGGCCAGCGCCCGGTCGGCTGGTACACGGGCCGCATCAGCCCCAACACGCGCCGCCTCGTCGCCGAACACGGGGGCTTCCTCTACGACTCGGACGCCTATGACGACGACCTGCCGCACTACGTGACGGTCGCGGGCCGGCCGCATCTCGTCATCCCCTACACGCTCGACAACAACGACATGAAGTATGCGGTGCCGCCCGGCTTCGGCAACCCTGCGGGCTGGGAGCGGCACCTGACCGATGCCTTCGAGCTGCTGCTGGACGAGGGGCGCGCCGGCAGCCCCAAGATGATGTCGGTCGGGCTGCATTGCCGGCTGGTCGGCCGCCCGGGCCGCGCCGCCGCGCTCCAGCGCTTCCTGGCGCGCGTGGCGCGGGAGAGGGATGTCTGGGTCTGCCGCCGGGCCGAGATCGCCCGCCACTGGTGGGCCGAGCACCCGCCGCGGAGTTAGTCAGAAATAGCCTTCGCGCTTCTTGCTCTCCATCGAGCCGTCGCCCTCCCCGTCGATCAGGCGGCCGGCGCGCTCGGACTGGCGGGAGGCGCGGAGTTCGGCGATCACCTGCTCGACCGTCGTCGCCTCGCTCTCCATGGCGGCGGTCAGGGGCCAGCAGCCCATGGTGCGGAAGCGGACCATGCGGATCTCCGGCACCTCCCCGGGCTCGAGCGGCATGCGCTCGTCATCCACCATGATGAGCGCGCCGCCGCGGCGGATCACCGGGCGGGGGGCGGCGAAGTAGAGCGGGACGATCGGGATGCGCTCGGCCGCGATGTAGTCCCAGACGTCGAACTCGGTCCAGTTCGACAGCGGGAAGACGCGCACGGTCTGCCCCTCGGCCAGGCGCGTGTTGAACAGCGACCACAGCTCGGGCCGCTGGTCGCGCGGGTCCCAGCCATGGCCGGGGCCGCGGATGGAGAAGACGCGTTCCTTCGCGCGCGCCTTCTCCTCGTCCCGCCGCGCGCCGCCGAGTGCGGCGTCCACGCGGTAGAGGTCGAGCGCCTGCTTGAGCGCCTCGGTCGAGTTGACCTGCGCGTGCAGCTGCGGGCCGGAGGCGATCGGGTTGATGCCGCGGGCGATGCCGTCCGGGTTGGTGTGGACCAGCAGGTCGAGGCCGAGTTCCGCCGCTCGGCGGTCGCGGAACTCCAGCATGGCGCGGAAGTCCCAGCCGGTCGCGATGTGCAACAGGCGGAAGGGCGGCTTGCCGGGGGCGAAGGCCTTCATCATGAGGTGCAGCACGACCGAGCTGTCCTTGCCGATCGAGTAGAGCAGCACCGGGTTGCGGAAGGAGGCCGCGACCTCCCGGATGATGTGGATGCCCTCCGCCTCGAGCCGGCGCAGATGCGCCGTCAGTCGCGTCATGTCGCCCTGCCTCCGTCCCGGTCGGCGGGGGAGGTGGGCCCGCCGCGGGGCGGGCGCAAGCGCTCAGCCGCGCTGCAGGATGTCGGGGTTGACCATCATGGCCGGGTCGGGCCGGCCGTCGAGGGCGTCGAGCAGGTTGCGCGCCGCCTGCACGGCCATGCGGGCAAGGCCCTCCTCGGTGCTCGCCGCCGAATGCGGGCTGACGATGACATTGGGCAGGCGGAGGAGCGGGTTGCCGGGCTCGGCGGGCTCGGTCTCCAGCACGTCGGTGCCGAAGCCCATGATCCGGCCGCGGCGCAGCGCCTCCACCACCGCCGCCTGCTTCACCACCGGGCCGCGCGCGGTGTTGACCACGATCGCGCCCGGTTTCAGCGCCTCGAAGGCGGCCTCGTCCAGGAGGTGGCGCGTGGCCGAGGTGAGCGGGCAGTGCAGGGTGACGACATCGCTCTGCGCGAGGGCGGCGCGGAGGTCGCGCGCCGCCTCATGACCGTCCGCGGCGATCCGGGCCGGGTGGAAGAACGGATCATGGACCAGGACGCGCATGTGGAAGGCGCGGCAATAGGCGGCCACGCGCGTGCCGATGCGGCCATAGCCCACGACCAGCACCGTCCGCCCGGCGAGATCCACCATGCGGGGCCCCTCCGCCGGCCACCAGCCCCCGGCCTTGACATGGGCATCGGCATCCACCGCGCGGCGGGCGACCGCGAGCATCAGCATCATGGCGTGCTCGGCCACCGAGAGGTCGTTGGTGCCGTTCACCACCATCACGGGGATGCCGCGGGCCGAGCAGGCGGGGATGTCGATCGTGTCGAAGCCGACCCCGACGCGGGAGACGACCTTGAGGCGCGGCGCGGCGGCCAGGGTGGCCTCGTCCACGCGCTCGAGCCAGGCGATCAGCCCGTCCGCCTCGGCCAGCGCCGCGCGGAGCCGGTCGGCCGGCGGGTCGAACATCTCGGTCACCTCGAGATCCCGCCGCCCCGCCAGGACGGCGGCGCCCGCCGGATGGAGCGGTCGGCCGAGGACGATCCGGTAGGGCATGGCGACGGACCTCCTGGACTGGGGCGCCCAGCATCGCCGCGCGCGCGCCCGGCGCAAGGGGTGGATCGGCGCTTGCGGCGGCGGGAGACCCGCGGTTATTGTGCCCGCGCGATGACACCGCGCGCGATCCCGGCCGGCCTGTTCCTGGGGCTTTCCGCCCCGGTTGCCGCGCGCGCGCCGCTCGGCCTCCTTCTCCTTCGACTTACCCGCCCCTGGGCGTGACGCCCGGCTGAGCGAAGCCGGCCACCGCTCAGGGGAACCTGGGACCGAACGCGCGCACACCTTTCATCGCCCACAGGATACGCACTCCATGGCCATCACCCATCCCTCCTTCGGCACCCTGCCGGACGACCGCATCATCGTCTTCGACACCACGCTGCGGGATGGCGAGCAGTCGCCCGGCTTTTCGATGAACCTCGAGGAGAAGCTGCGCATGGCCGAGGCCCTTTGGGAACTCGGCGTGGACGTGCTGGAGGCGGGCTTCCCCATCGCCTCCCCCGGCGATTTCGAGAGCGTGCTCGCGATCGCCCGGCGCTTCGCCAAGGACGGGCCGGTGGTCTGCGGCCTGTCGCGCACCGCCCCGGCCGACATCCTGCGCGCCGCGGAGGCGGTGAAGCCCGCCGCGCGCAAGCGCATCCACACCTTCGTCTCGACCAGCCCGCTGCACATGCGGGTGAAGCTGCGCCTCGAGCCGGAGCAGGTGCTGGAACTGGTGACCAGCAGCGTCTCGCTCGCCCGCCAGCACACCGACGACGTGGAATGGTCGGCCGAGGACGGCACGCGGACCGAGCCCGACTTCCTCTGCCGCTGCGTCGAGGCGGCGATCAAGGCCGGGGCCACCACCATCAACATCCCCGATACGGTCGGCTACGCGCTGCCCGAGGACATGACGCGCATCTTCACCATGGTGCGCGAGCGCGTGCCCGGGGCGGACACGGTCATCCTCTCGGCGCACAACCACAACGACCTCGGCCTTGCGGTCGCCAACACGCTCGCCGCGATCCGCGCGGGCGCGCGCCAGGTCGAGAGCACCATCAACGGCATCGGCGAACGGGCCGGCAATGCCAGCCTCGAGGAGGTCGTGATGGCGCTGCGCACGCGCCACGACGCCATTCCGACGCGCAACAACATCGTCACCGAGCGCATCCTGAAGACGTCGAAGCTGCTGGCGACCATCACGGGCTTCGACGTGCAGCCCAACAAGGCGATCGTCGGGCGCAACGCCTTCGCCCATGAATCCGGCATCCACCAGGACGGCGTGCTGAAGGACAAGTCCACCTACGAGATCATGACCCCGGAGAGCGTCGGCTGGTCCACCTCCTCCCTCGTCATGGGCAAGCATTCCGGCCGCGCCGCCTTCCGCGACAAGCTCAAGGCGCTCGGCTACGAGATCGGCGACAACCAGCTCAACGACGCCTTCCGCCGCTTCAAGGACCTCGCGGACCGCAAGAAGGTCGTCTACGACGAGGACATCGCCGCGCTGGTGGATGACGAGGTGGTGCGCGGCCATGACCGCATCCGCCTGACGGGGCTGACGGTCGCGACCGGCATGGCGACCAAGCCGACCGCCTCGATCACGCTCGAGGTGGACGGCGAGACGAGGGAGGGTGTTGCGGCCGGCGACGGCGCGGTGGACGCGACCTTCAACGCGCTCCGCAACGCCTTCCCGCACGACGTCAACCTGAAGCTCTACGCCGTGCAGTCCGTGACCGGCGGCACCGACGCCCAGGCGCGCGTCACGGTGCGGCTCGAGGAGGGCGGCAAGCTCGTCGACGGCCAGGGGGCGGACACGGACACCATCGTCGCCTCCGCCCGCGCCTATGTGCATGCGCTGAACAAGCTGCTGGTCAAGCGCGAGCGGACGGAGCCGCCGGCCGTCCTGCGGGCGTGAGGGGCGCGGGCCCCCCCGCCCGCGCCGGCGGGGGGCCCTTCCGGACGCCCAACCGGCAGGGGCGCTGATCCTCCCGCGGCGGCCGGCCCGACCCGTGCCGGCGCCGCTCCGGCCAAGGCCCGCTGGTCCCGCCGACTTGGGAATCCGGCTTGAGAGTCCGGGCCTCTGAGGGTAAACGCCCCCGTTCCCTCAAGCCCTATCAGTCGCGATGGCGGCCCCCGCCTCCTAGCGGCCTGTGCGGCCCCGTCGGAAGGTCCGGTACGCATGTTCTCACGCCTGTTCGGCTTCCTCTCGGCCGACATGGCCATCGACCTCGGCACCGCGAACACCCTCGTCTATGTGAAGGGGCGCGGCATCGTGCTGAACGAGCCGAGCGTGGTCGCCATCTCCGACCAGCGCGGCCGCAAGCAGGTCCTGGCGGTGGGGGAGGAGGCGAAGCAGATGCTCGGCCGCACCCCCGGCAACATCGCCGCCATCCGCCCCTTGCGCGACGGCGTGATCGCCGACTTCGAGGTGGCGGAGGAGATGATCAAGCACTTCATCCGCAAGGTGCACAACCGGCGCTCCTTCGCCTCGCCGATGATCATCGTCTGCGTGCCGAGCGGCAGCACGGCGGTGGAACGGCGCGCCATCCAGGAGAGCGCCGAGTCGGCCGGCGCGCGCAGGGTGCTGCTCATCGAGGAGCCGATGGCCGCGGCGATCGGCGCCGGCCTGCCCGTGACCGAGCCTTCGGGGTCCATGATCGTGGACATCGGGGGCGGCACGACCGAGGTGGCGGTGATCTCCCTCGGCGGCATCGTCTATGCCCGTTCGGTCCGCGTCGGCGGCGACAAGCTGGACGAGGCGATCATCAGCTACATAAGGCGGCAGTTCAACCTGCTGATCGGCGAAAGCACGGCCGAACGGATCAAGATCGAGATCGGCGCCGCCGCCCCGCCCGAGGACGGGGAGGAAGGGCCGCTGGCCGAGGTGAAGGGGCGCGATCTCATGAACGGCGTCCCGCGCGAGGTCGTGGTCAGCCAGCGCCAGATCGCCGAATCGCTCTACGAGCCGGTCTCGCAGATCGTCGAGGCGGTGAAGGTCGCCCTCGAGAACACGCCGCCCGAACTCGCGGCCGACATCGTGGACAAGGGCATCGTCCTGACCGGCGGCGGAGCGCTGCTGAACCGGCTGGACCAGGTGCTGCGCGACGCCACCGGCCTGCCCGTGGTGGTGGCGGAGGATGCCCTCTCCTGCGTCGCCCTCGGCACGGGTCGGGCCCTCGAGGACATGAAGCGACTTCGCCACGTCCTGACTTCGATGTATTGATCGCCCTTCGGTCCCCGCCGCCGAGCGGGGGCCTTCGCGATCCTGGCAGGGGGAAGGGGAGCGCGTGATCCGGCTGAGCATTCCGCTCCGTCAGGCCCTGGCGCGGCTGTCGCTGCCGCTGACGATCGCGGCCGCCTTCGGCGTCATGCTCCTGGGCAAGGCGGATACCCTGCTGGCCGAACGGCTCCGGACGCATCTCTCGGATGCGCTGTCTCCGATCTATGCCGCGCTCGCCGAGCCGATGGGGGCGGCCCGCTCGCTGGTGGAGGAGGTCCGCGCCCTGGCGACCCTGCGGGAGGAGAATGCCCTGCTGCTGGAGGAGAATGAGCGCCTGCGGCGATGGCATGCCGCT
>Ga0272446_1001460_pt1 | contig 34342 bp, 26 predicted proteins | sample YNPCB0061_FD_194587 | JGI IMG/M metagenome (GOLD analysis project Ga0272446, IMG submission 194587) | Hot spring microbial mat communities from Yellowstone National Park, WY, United States - YNP-CB-006-1 | ecosystem: Environmental > Aquatic > Thermal springs > Hot (42-90C) > Sediment | place...
GCGCCTCGAGCGCCTTGCGCTCGTGCGATTCCAGATGAACGCGTGCGGCCGGCCGCATGCTCCCCGTCTGCCAGCAGTCGATTCATCGGGCCGAGTTTTCGGTGCCACTTTCCGGATGGTGTACTAGGCTCCGCCTGTCACCTCCAACCCCGGGGAATCTCATGCACATCGTTTGCCCTGCTCGACGACTTGCTCCGTGGGCAGCCATGGCTCTCACCCTCGCTGCTTGCAAGGAAACGCCCACCCCTGCCACTCCGCCCAGCAGCAGCCAGGCCGACATCGCACCGTCGGCCGCCACGCCCGCCGCCCCCGGGCCGCCCTGCGCTGGGATCCCCCGCGACGAATTCAACATCCTGGCCGTCCTGGCCAACCTGCCCCTGTACTGGGCCGAAGACCGCAACCACGACGGCAAGGTCGATCCCGACGAGGTGGCACACCTGCTGTTCTACCCGTCCGCCGATCGATGGACAGCCGGCGGCCAGTTCACACCGGCCTTTGCCCAGGCGTGCACGACCATGCTGGAGCTGCGCAAGGGCCCGCCGCCGTCTGCGCCTGCCGACGATATCCAGCGTCGGCAACGCATCCGCGACGACCTGGCCCAGGGCCGTCCCACGCTCGTCTACAACGACCTGCGCGCGCTCGACGATGGGCAGAAGGCTTTCGTTCGCAAGATGCTCGACGTAGCCGCGCTCATCGACGTCTTGTTTGCGCAGCAGAGTGGCATCGATCCATGGAGGTCGAAGGTACCGCGTGACGATCTGCCCAGCCAGAGTGCGTTCCGGCGCAACTGGGGACCGCGGTGCGTGGCCCCCAAGACAGAGAACGATCCTGCATGCTCGGCGATCCCGGGCAGCCCCAAGCCGCTCGTGGGCGTCTATCCCGCCAGCATCCAGGGCAACCCGTCTTTCTGCCAGGATCTCGAGAAGCGCCCGGACGCCAAGGAGCTGCTGGCGCCCTTCGTCGCGGTCCGCGAAAAAGAGGGTAAGCTCGTTCCCATATCGCTGACGGAGGCGTATCCCGAGCAGATGAAGGAGGTGGCCGACACGCTGCACGAGGCAGCATCGTCGCTACCGGCCGGGGAAAGCGCGCTGAAGGCCTACCTCGAGGCGGCCGCCGCAAGCTTCGAGTCCAACGACTGGCTGCCGGCCGACGAAGCCTGGACCAAGATGAACGCACAGAACTCCAGGTGGTATGTGCGCGTCGGCCCGGACGAAACCTACTGGGATCCCTGTGGGCACAAGGCTGGCTTCCACCTGACGTTCGCGCTGATCAACCAGGACTCCCTCCAGTGGCAGCACAAACTCGATCCGGTGCGTCAGCAGCTCGAGGAGGCCCTCGCGAAGCTCATCGGCAAGCCCTACCAGGCTCGCAAGGTCACCTTCCACCTGCCCGACTTCATCGATATCGTCGTCAATGCGGGCGACGATCGCGATCCGCTGGGCGCCACGATCGGCCAGAGCCTGCCCAACTGGGGAAGGGTAGCGGAGCAGGGTCGCGGGCGAACCGTGGCGATGAGCAATCTGTACATGGACCCGGACAGCATCGCCATCGATCGAAAGCAAGCCGAGTCGCTCCTGGACAAGGCGTCGCTGACGCGCTACCCGACGAACAAGGATCCTCGCCTGCTGTCGACCATCTTGCACGAGGCGACGCACAATCTGGGGCCAACGCACGAGTACAAGTATCGGGGCAAGACCGACGAGCAGGTCTTCGGCGGGGGCCTATCGGCCACGATGGAGGAGCTCAAGGCGCAGACCGGTGCCCTGTGGTACCTCGCGTTCTTGGTGGACAAGGGAATCCTATCGCGAGAGATGGCGGAACAATCGTACTTGGATAACTTCACCTGGGCCTTCGGCCACATCGCCCAGGGCATGTACACCGCCGACAAGAAGCCCAAGCCCTACAGCCAGCTCGCCGCCATCCAGATCGGCTTCCTGATGGAGGAAAGAGCCATCACCTTCGATCCGCAAGCGCTCGCGGCCAACGGCACCGACAAAGGAGCGTTCACGATCCATCACGACAAGCTGCCGGCAGCCATCGAAAAGCTCATGAGCCTGGTCGGCGCAATCAAGGCCACCCATGACAGGCCGAAAGCCGAAGAGCTCATTCGCAAGTACGTCGACGGCGACATCGTGCCTCAGCCCCTGATCGCCGAACGCATCCTGCGCTTCCCCAAGGCCAGCTTCGTCTACGCGCTGGACCTGTAGCGCAGCACCCACAATATTGAACAATCTTTCCCAATCTTTCGTCGCCGCCCCCCTTCCTGCCAGGCGTCGTCCCCCGGTCTGGCCCCGCCTGCAACATCTGCTAATTTGTTCAGTACCATGCTCCCTCGTCGCGTTGCTGCCGTCGTGCTCCCGCACCTGCTGTCCGAGCTGGCAGCTCGCGCCTCGCCCCCCCAACATGCCGCCCATCCCCCCCCCACCGCCGTCGTGCTGCTCCCCCCCGATCGCGCCTCGCTCCCGCCGGAGCTGCAGCTCACCGCCCAGACACGCATCGACGCTGTCGACCTCTGCGCACGCCGACTGGGTTTGCGCGAAGGGCTCAGCGTCGCAGAAGCCCACGCCTTCGTCGCTTCTCTCGTTATCCGCACGATCTCCATGCAGCGGGTGCAGGAGTCGCTGACGCACCTGGCCGATGTGCTGTCCGCCTTCGCGCCAACCGTGGCCCTTGCCCCGCCCGACACCCTGCACCTGGACCTGACGGGAGCATCGCACCTGGCGGGTGGTGAGCAGCAACTCTGCGAAGAAGTCCTCGATCGCGTCGGCCGGATCGGACATGCAGCGCGCGTCGCCGTGGCAAGCGGCCCGAGCATCGCGCAAGCCGTGGCCCGGCACGGGGCAAGTCCCGTCCGTGTCGTACCTCCTGGTCAAGACGCCCGGTGGCTCCAGACCTTGCCGGTCACCGCCTTGCCCATCGACGAAGACCTCGCCTGTTGGTTGGTACGGCTGGGCATGATGACCATTGGCGACCTGGCTCGTCTCCCGCGGGCGCAGCTCGCGTCACGGCTGGGGCAGGATGCACCGCGGATTCTTGGGCTGATCGACGGTGTCGACGAGACGCCATTGAACGCCTACGAGGCGCCGCTGGTGATGCAAGAAGAGCAAACCTGGGACGATGGCGTGGAACATCTGTCGGCGCTGGTCTTCGTGGTCAAGCGGCTGGTGACGAACCTGGCGGCGCGGCTGGAAGGACGAGCGCTCGCCACCACGGCGCTGGAGCTGCACCTTCTGCTCGATCGATCCATTGCGCGGCTGCGCGGGGTCGACGATCGCCTCTCGTTTCGCCTCGACCTGCCGACGCCGCTGTATCGCGTCGACGACCTGATGCGCGCGCTGCGGACCCGTTTGGAGCGCTGTGAGCTCGCCGCACCAGCCGTCGGTGTGTCGCTGCTGGCTCCCGGGATCGTCCGTGCCCCTCGCCTTCAGCTCGACCTGTCGCGTGATGTCACGACCTCGCCCGACGCCCTCGCCGTGCTGCTCGCCGAGCTGTCTGCCGAGATCGGCGCCGATCGGGTCGGCACGTTGCGCATCGAAGCCAGCCTCCGCCCGGAAGCTCGCTCCTCGCTCGTGCCGATCACCAGCACGCTCTCTCGTCCCGCACCTGGTCGCCCTGTGCCAGGGCCTGGTACATCCATCACCCGCCTGCTGCCCGCGCCGATCCCGCTCGGCCCTGCACGGATCGCGATTCATGCTGCCTTGCACGGGCTGCACCCCCTGGTTTTTCAAGTCGACCGTATCGTCTTCGACACCCGTCTCCGCGGGGTGCAATGGTGGACCCCCTCCCCTGTCGACCGCGACTACCTGCATCTGTGGCTGCGCACCGGCGTCGCTCCTTCTGGAGCCTGCGCCTGGTGCTACGTGGACCGGCATCACAACCAGCTCATGCTCCACGGCTGGCAGACATGACCTGATCGTTTTCCGTGGAAGACCGACGTGCGCACGCGCATGCACCAGCACCGGTGGTAGGGTCCGCCCATGGCTTCCATGGATGTGCTATCCCAAGCCTGGCACGGTCTGCTCCAGGGCGCATCGCGGATTTTCCGGGGCGCCTACGGGCGCGCCCCGGATCCGCGCAGCGTCCTGCCCGACGAGGACATGACGCTGCAAGCAGGCGCTGTGTCCCTGCGTGTGCTCCGCTGGAGGGGCATCGGCGCGCCCATCCTGATGCTGCACGGGCTCAACAGCAATGCCTGGGTCTGGGCTCGCGTCGCCTCCCAGCTCCGCGGGCAGCACGAGGTCTTCGCGGTTTCTCTGCGGGGGCATGGCGGCAGCTCCGCTCCTGACAGCGGCTATGATCTGCTGTCCACCACGGGCGACATCGAAGCCCTGATGAAGACCCTGGGGATCGACCGCGTTCACCTGGCGGGGCATTCCTGGGGGGGCAAGATCGCGTGCTACGTTGCGGCGCGCCATCCCGACCGCGTGGCCTCGCTGCTGCTGGCAGACCCTGCCCCACCGGGCGATCTGAATCGCGTCATCCGGAGCATGCCCCGGTTGATCGAAGCCACCTTCCGCGCAGAGCGCGGTCCTTTTGCCTCGCATGCCCAGTGGCAGCGCGCGCGTCAGGTCGTGGGCTACCTGCGCATCGGCGATGACATCGATCGCAGGCTGTGGGAGGCCAGCTTTCGGTCCTTGCCGGACGGTTCGGTGCACCATCACCTTCCCGATGCGGCCTACCGCGAGATCCTCGATCGAACGCTGGCGCAGGACATCCGGGCCGATCTTTGCGCGACAAGCTGCCCGGCGCTGCTGATGCTGCCGACGTTCAGCCTGTCCTTCCTGCCGGGCGAGGTGCGTGCCTGGCGCCGGTATCTGCACCGCCCACGCATCGTACGCGTCCCGGGCGATCACACGTTCATCCACTCCAACTCGCTTGACACGGCGGTGGTGATGCGATCGTTCCTCGACGCGCCGCGCGCTGCACCATGATGTGTCGTCTCAGGCGATGCGCTCTTGAACGACCTCGCCACCGGTCTCACTCGCCAGCAAGCTCGCGAACCGGTGCACGCCGTCGCGCAATGCCTCGGTGCTCACCAACGCCGCCGGCGCGTACATCACGCCGACGAACCACCGCGCGCCCTCGAACACCTTGGTTTCGGCGCTATCCTTGACCGGCGACCCGATGGGTCCGCCGTCGTGTCGCGCACAGACCACGAGCCGCTTGACATCGAGCACATGCCCGCTGGCGTTGAACACGTAGCTCTCTCCCGGCTCTCCGAGCCGCACGTCGATGTCGCCACCGATCTTGTCCGCGTCGAAAACGCTGATGGGCAAGAGCGTCTCGAGCGAGACCAGGTTGTTGACGTCGACGACATTGTTGATGTGGTGAAAGGCTCCTCGCTCCTGCACGTCGCGAACGAGCAGCTCCTGGGCCGGTCGGTTGCGTCCGGTGGGGGAGAATCCCCCGTGCTTGAGCATCTTTCGCACCGCGCCGCGCGCGTCTTCGGGTATTTCGTAGCCGGGGGCCAGCATCCGTCGAGCCACCGAGGCCGCTTGCGCCTGGAGATCAGGCGATGCGGAACGAACGGTTCCTCTTCGGACCTCGACGATCCCAAGAAGAAGGGCGGGGTGATCCAGACGTCGATACACGTTCAGCATAGGGCGACGATATGTACACCGTCGACGACCACGGGTTGAGGGTCTTGGATCCTGCAAACCGCGCTGGGCTGGCGATTGCCGGCGGTTCGGCCTCTACGCCGTACGCGGCAGCCGCGTGACTGAGACAGGGCGGAAGCCACGGGCGCGCAGCATGGGGGGCCTGACGCCTCTGATCCTGCTATTCTGTTCAGTGCATGGTCGCCACTGCTTGTTATGCCGAGCTCTGCGCCCGCTCGTGCTTCTCCTTTCTCCGCGGGGCCTCCCAACCCGAGGAGCTGGTGGAGCGGGCCAAATCCTTGGGGCTGCGCGCCTTGGGGATCTGCGATCGCGATGGTCTGTACGGCATGGCTCGGGCACACGCCGCAGCCACTCGTCTCGGCCAGAAGCTGATCGTCGGGGCCGAGCTCACCATCGCCGGCTCCGACGCCACACTGATCCTGCTGGTGCAGGATCACACTGGCTACACGAACCTCTGCAACCTGCTCACGCTTGCCCACGGCGTTCGTCCCAAAGGGCAGGCATCTGTTTCGGTCGACGCCCTGAGCACGCGCGCCGCCGGGCTGATCGCGATCCTGCCCGCGCCATACGACCCGGCGTGGAGCCCCAAGGTCCGCGACATGTTGGGCATCGAGGGCACCTTCGTCGCGGTGCAACGCCACCTGGTGACGGACCAGCGCGAGCAGCAGGAGCAGGCTGTCTCGCTTGCTACCTCGTTGGGGCTTCGGATCGTCGCGACGGCACGTCCGCTGTACCACGATCCGTCGCGCAAGCAGGTGGCCGACGTGCTGTGCTGCATCCGCAACAAGACGACGCTCGACGCTGCAGGACCGCTGCTGTCGCCCAATGCGGAGGCGACGCTGCAGCCCGTCGATCGCATGACTCGTCTCTTCCGGGACCGTCCGCAATGGCTGCACACAACCCTCGAGGTGGCGGATCGCTGCACGTTCTCGATGTCGGAGCTGCGCTACCGCTTCCCGTCGGAGTACTACCTCGACAAGGGCGAGAGCGCGGACGACGCGCTGGATCGTCTGGTGCGAGACAAGCTGCCCTGGCGGTATCCGGCCGGCACGCCACCGGCCGTCCTCGACCAAATCGCCAGGGAGCTGTCGCTCATCCGCGAGCTACGGGCAGCGCCCTACTTCCTGAGCGTGCTCGAAATCGTGGAGATCGCACGAGACAAGGGCATCCTCTGCCAAGGACGGGGCAGTGCGGCCAACAGCGCCGTCTGCTTCGTCCTCGGCATCACGGCGGTGGATCCGGCGCGCTCCAACCTCCTTTTCGAGCGTTTCATGTCGGCCGAACGCAAGGATCCGCCCGACATCGACGTCGACTTCGAGCACGAGCGTCGCGAGGAGGTCATCCAGGAGATCTATCGCCGCTACGGGCGTGATCGGGCCGCGATGGTTTCCGAGGTCATCTGCTATCGCGGCAAGAGCGCTCTGCGCGATGTCGGCAAGGCGTTCGGGCTTTCTCTCGATCAGGTCGACAGGCTGTCGGGAGCGCTGGTCCATTCCTACAGCGAGATCGATGTGCCCGACCACCGGTTGCGCGAGATGGGGCTCGATCCGCGCGACGACCGCTTGCGCCACGTGATCCGCATCGCGCGGGAGATCCACCGATTTCCGCGCCACCTGTCGATTCACGTCGGCGGCTTCGTGCTGTCGGCGGCACCGTTGTGCGAGGTTGCTCCAGTGGAGCCCGCGCGCATGCAGGGGCGCACGGTCATCCCCTGGGACAAGGATGATCTGGACATCCTCGGGTTCTTCAAGGTCGACATCCTCGCGCTGGGGATGCTGACGTGTGTACGAAAGGCCCTCGCGCTGGTCATGCCGGATCTGGACCCGCTGACTGCGTTGGCCTCGATTCCGCCTGAAGACGTGCAAGTCTACGAAGCCCTGAGCCGTGCCGACTCGATCGGCGTGTTCCAGGTGGAGAGCCGCGCGCAGATGGCGATGCTGCCGCGCTTGAGGCCGCGTTGCTTCTATGACCTGGTGATCCAGGTAGCCATCGTACGTCCTGGCCCGATCCAGGGAGGCATGGTTCACCCCTATCTCGCGCGCAGGGCTGGGCGACAGACGGTCACATGTCCTCATCCGCGCCTGTGGCCGATCCTCGAGCGCACGCTGGGAGTACCGCTGTTCCAGGAGCAGGTGATGCAAATCGCGATCGCCGGCGCGGGCTACACGGGCGGTGAGGCGGACCAGCTTCGACGGGACATGGCTGCCTGGCGCAAGCATGGCCGGCTCATGCGCCATCGGACCAGGCTGCTCAACGGCTTCGCGCGCACGGGCATTTCGAAATCCTTCGGAGAGCAGCTCTTCAAGCAGATCCAAGGCTTCGGCGAGTATGGCTTCCCGGAGTCGCATGCCGCATCGTTCGCGCTGCTCGTCTACAGCTCGGCGTGGCTCAAGGTGCATCATCCAGCAGCCTTCGCCGCCGCTCTCATCAACAGCCAGCCCATGGGCTTCTACAGCCCCTCAACAATCGTGCGCGACGCTCAGGCGCATGGGGTTGAAGTCCTGCCCGTTAGCGTCACCGAGAGCGGCTGGGACTGCACGCTGCATGGCGATCCCGTCAAGCCTTCCATCCGTCTCGGCCTTCGTCTCGTGCGCGGGATTGGGGAGTCCACGGGCCGAGCGATCGAGCGAGCGCGCATGACGGCACCCTTCCGCGATCTCGACGATCTGATCCAGCGCGCGCACTTGCGAAAGAATGTGATCGAGGCTCTCGCCGAAGCGGGCGCGCTGGAGTCTCTCGTCCAAGGTCGTCGCCACGCCCTGTGGCGCGCACGGGCCCCGCGATCCGGTCCGCTGTTCGGCGATCGGCCGCTGCAAGAAGCCGACGTGCCGCTGCCGGCTCTTCGTCCTGCCGAGCAACTCGTGCTCGACTACGCACGCGTGGGCCTGTCCCTTCACGATCACCCGATGCGCTACCTGCGAACGCGACTCGACCGTCAACAGGTCTTGCGCACTGCCGACCTCGCCAAGGCGGAGCCAGGACGGATCGTCGCCATCGCAGGAGTCGTGCTCAACCGTCAGCAGCCGGTCACCGCGAGCGGCGTGGTGTTCATGACGCTCGAAGACGAGACGGGCATGGCGAACATCATCGTTCGCAGCCACATCTTCGATCGAGATCGTCATGTGGCACTGCACGCGAAGATCCTTCTCGTACGGGGCAGGTTGGAGAAGAGAGACGGCGTGACCCACGTGCTTGTCGACACGATGGATCGCCTGGACACGCCGCAAGCCGGCGGTGACGACGATCGGGTGCTGTACGAAGTAAGACCGCAATCCAGGGATTTCCGCTGAATCTGTCCGATCTGGCGGGGCACGACGGTCCTGGCGGCGGGACAATGGGAAGCGCGTGCATCCGATCGGAAGGGGGACGCGGCGTCGAGGCTATCCACAGCCCACTTGGATGGTCCGTCCGGAAAACCCGCGACTTCGCCATGCGTCGAGGACCTGGCTTTCGCGCCCGGGAGCGAGGCAGATGACGCTTCCTCCGCCGCCTGCACCGGTGAGCTTGGCGCCCAGGGCACCGGCGTGAAGAGCGTCGGCGCAGAGCATGTCGATGACGGAGGTCGAGAGCCCCCACTGCCGGAGGGCACGCTGGTTGTCGTTCATGGCCTGGCCCAGCGCGTTGGCGTCACCTGCCTGCAGGGCGGTGGTGCCAGCAGCGACCGCCTCGCGGATGGCTGCGAGGATCTCTGCACCCTGCGCAGCGTGGGCAGCGAGAAAGCGGGCAGCCGCCTCGACCATCGAGCGAGTCGAAGCTCGTGGTCCCGACTGCACGAGGCACAGCGTAAGCGGAGCCGTCACCGGAATCGGGCGGGCGCCGTCGCGACGGCAGTATGCGATCGATCCTCCCCGGGCTGCGACGGCGACATCGATCCCGGAGGGGTTGCCGTGGAAGACGCGTTCCCACGCTGTGGCGGCGTCGATGTCACGCTCCGCATCGGGATGCAGACCGAGCAGCGATGCGACGGCACGAGCGGCGGCCACGCCGAGCGCTGCAGACGACCCGAGCCCTGCGCGGGTGGGGATGTGGATGCGCGCGTCCAGAGCGACGGGACGACCTGCGTGGAGCACCTGGAGCGAGGCACGAAGCGCTTGATCCAATTCGCTACCTTGTTCGGCGACCCCGCTCCCGGTGTCGTCGGACAGGCGCAGCAGCGTGCGGTCGGCGAACTGCGCGAATGCTTCGGCCGAACGACCGATGGACGATGCGATCGCGGTCTCGCCGTGGACGACGGCGTGTTCGCCCAGCAGGATGATCTTTCCACACGCGGTGGCGACGTGAGCCGGGGGATCGGGCATGCGTGCGCTTCAGCTCAAGCGGGAGGCGATCATGGAGGCCGCGCCGAGGAGCCAGGCGCGAGCGCTGGGCGAGATCGGAACGTCGACGACCGCGTCGAGCGAGGTTTGGATGAGCTCCGAGATACGTCGGATCACGGCAGCCCGGATGCCGGCATCGTCGAGCACACGGGTGAGACGGGCGATGTCGGCGGGGCGTGCGGAGGGATTGCCGACGACCGAATCGAGGAGCTTGCGATCCGAGCCGGAGAGGGTGTTGCGGGCAACGTGCAGCACGATGGTGCTCTTGCCTTTGCGCAGGTCTTCGCCGACGGGCTTACCGGTGACGGAGGAGTCGCCGAAGACACCGAGCAGGTCATCCTGCATCTGGAAAGCGATGCCCATGGGTGCGGCGTACTCCTCGAGGGCCGTCTGGATGGCGCGGGGGGCATCGGCCAGCAAGGCGCCGAGCAGCAGCGGGCCGCGCACGGTATAGCTGCCGGTCTTCAATCCGTAGAACGTCTCGACCTCACGCACGCGTCCGACGATATCGATTTGCTGGCCGCAGATGACGTGCTGCTGGATCTCGGCGAACAGCGACAAGGCGCGGACCACGCGATCCGGGGGTGCGTCGAGGCGCGAGAGCACATCGAGAGACAGGGCGGCGGCGTAGTCGCCAGCGAGGATCGCGGCGGCATCTCCGAGCTGCCGGGAGCCGTGGTGTCGGCGCAGCATCGCAGGGACACTCGGTCCGCCGCGGCGAAGGTCGTCGCCGTCCATCCAGTCGTCGTGCACGAGCAGGTAGGTCTGGAGCAGCTCGAACGCGACTCCCGCGTCGAGCGCAGGATCTTCGGGGTTCGAGTCATCATGGGCCAGATAGCCGACCAGGACGAGCGCAGGACGCAGGCGTTTTCCGCCGCGCAACGTCAGGTCACGAACCGCACGCGCCATGGCTTCGACGTCTGCGCCGTGGCGCATGGCATCCGCGACACGGGCGTCGAGGTAGCCGGCGAGACGGGCGTCGACGTCGTGCCGAACCCGGTCGAGCAGCGCGGAGAATGCGTCGGCTGGGTCCGAACCTGGCACGAACTGGGATACCTTCGACACCGGGGGCGCGGAGATTCGGTCGGCGATGTCGATTTCGTGGTTGTCATCGGGCGTGCGCTGAACCATGCGGAGGGGAGGCTAGGCGGGGCGGCGCATCCCGTCAATCGACTCGACCAGGAAGGCGCAGGCGCAGAGCCGAAGGAGACCGCTACGGTGAGCGAACGAACCATTTCGGAGCGCAAGACACAGCACATCGACATTGCGTGCAACGAGGACGTGACGTTCAAGACGACGGGAACGTTGCTGGACGGCGTACGGCTGATTCACGAGGCGTTGCCGGACCTGTCGCTGGACGATCTCGACACCCGTGTGGAGCTGTTCGGCAAGACGCTTCGCGCTCCGATCGTGATCGCCGGGATGACCGGGGGATCGGAGCGGTCGAAGGCAATCAATTGGGAGCTGGCGTCGCTGGCGCAGCGTCGCGGCTACGGGTTCGGCCTGGGGAGCCAGCGTCCGATGGTGCAGCATCCGGAGCTGCTGGGAAGCTATGCAGTGAGAGAGGTGGCGCCGGACGTGCTGCTGCTGGGGAACATCGGGGTGATCCAGGCGCGCGGGATGACGACGCGGGTGGTTGCGAAGATGGCGGCGGACGTGGGGGCGGACGCGCTTTGCGTGCACATGAATCCGGCGATGGAGTTGGTTCAACCGGAGGGGGACCGAGATTTTCGTGGCGGGCTCGAGACGATGCGGCGGCTCGCGCAAGAGCTGGGGATCCCCGTGGTGGCGAAGGAGACCGGGTGCGGGATCTCGTTTGCGACCGCGCGACGACTGGTAGGAGCAGGAATCACAGCGGTGGACGTATCGGGAGCGGGCGGAACGTCATGGGTGGCGGTGGAGACGAAGCGGGCAGCGGGGCAGCAGCGCGAGCTGGGCGAGCTGTTCCGCGAGTGGGGAATCCCGACGGCAGCGAGCGTGATGATGACGACGGCTGCCGGGATGCGGACGGTGATCGCGACGGGCGGTATCGAGACAGGGCTGGACATAGCGCGGAGCATCGTGATCGGAGCGAGTGCTGGCGGGATGGCGCGTGTGGTGCTGAAGGCCCTGGAGCACGGAGGACAGGAGGAGGCGGACGCGCTGCTGGATCGTGTGGAGCGCGAGCTGCGGACGACGATGTTGCTGGTGGGAGCGCGGAACATCGACGAGCTACGCAAGGCGCCTCGTATCCTCTCGGCGTCGCTCGAGAGCTGGGCGACGACAGCCAAGGCCGTGCGTTTCGCAGACTGAAGGGCATGCGCGCGCGAGATGTGTCGGATCACACCAATACCGTGCTAACCTCGCATAGACCTCGATTCGTCACACGGCATCCATGACCGAACGAAAAAGTCGTCCTCCCAAATCGCGTCGCGATCCCGCGGCAACCAGTCTCGACCACGAGCGAGATGCTTTCATCCAGACCTTCATCCGCAAGGGCGTGCGGTTGACGCAGGAGCTGGTGCGCGAGAACGAGGAGCTACGACGGCGGCTGTCGGAGGCGGAGTCGGAAAACGCGCAGCTCAAGATCCATCTGCGGCGCGACGACGCTGTTCGGGAGCTGCTGTCGACCATCGAGAAGCTCGAGCAGGAGAAGTCCGCGCTTCTGTCCAGGTTTCGTGAGGCGGAGGCACGATCCAACGCGTTCGAGGAGACGTATTCGGAGGTCGAGGCGGAGCTGTCCAATCTGGCGAGCCTGTACGTGGCGGCCCGCCAGCTCCATGCCACGGCGACGGTGCCGGGCGTGATGCGGCACCTCAAAGAGATTCTGGAGCAGCTCGTCGGTGCACGATCGTACGCCGTGTACCTCCGGAGCGAGCGTGGTGGCGCGTTGGTGCCGGTTTTTCATCAGGGGATGAACGCCAGCGATGTCCGCAACGTGCAGCCTGGGCAGGGCGTGATCGGCGAGGCCTTCATGCAGGGCACGGGGTACGTCTCCGAGGACGACACCATCACGGGCGGCACCTTTGAGGCGCCGGCTGCGGCGATCCCGCTGCGGATCGACGAGCGGGTCGTCGGGGTTCTGGCCGTGTTCCAGACGTTCGAGCAGAAGCGTCGATTCATGTCGGTGGACTTCGAGTTCTTCAAGCTGCTTGGCGGGCAGGCCGCGGCGGCATTGGCAGCAGCCGGGCTCTTGGCAGCCGCAGACGGGAAGCTGCCGGGTGCGGAGTTCTACGTCGAGCTGGGGATCTAAGGCGACATCATGGCGGACTATGCGTGCTTGATCATCGAAGACTCTCCCATGATGCGGCAGCTACTGGTGTTTGCGCTCGCCCGCATCCGCAACCTCCGGGTGACGGAAGCCGACGACGGTGTCGACGGCCTGCGCAAGCTGGCGGGAGCGCGCTTCGACATCATCGTGACGGACATCAACATGCCGATCATGGATGGGCTGAAGCTAATCCGCCGGGTTCGTACGGACCCGGTTCACAAGGACACGCCCATCATCGTGATCACGACCGAGGGTGCGGAGGAGGACCGTCACCGTGCCCTGCAGCTCGGCGCGAACGCCTACATCACCAAGCCGATCCAGGCACCGCAGGTCATCGCGAAGGTCAAGGAGCTGCTTCGGATCAGTTGAGAGCTACGCGGCGGCGGTCTCGACGCCACGCAGAGGGGCGAGACGTTCGCGGAGCTTGCGCTTGGCACGTGCTTCGAGCTGCCTCGCACGCTCGCGAGACACCCCTAACCTGCGGCCAATCTCCGCCAACGAGAGCGCGTCGTCGGTATCCGCCATCATGCGAACCTCGACGATGAAGCGCTCGCGCGGATCGAGCTCGCTCAGGGCGTCATGCAGGCTCTGCTTGATGCGGTCGTGTGCCTGACGATCTGCAACGGTCTGCTCCTGGCTGGGAGCATCGGACTCGAGCGTGTCGAGCATGGCGACGCTGCCATCGTCGAAGACTCTTGCGTCGAGGGAGACATCGCGGGCTTCGAGCCGGTTGGCGAGGCTGACGATCTTTTCCTGGGACTCACCGAACCGCTCGGCGAGGATGCGGGTGGCCTCTTCGCCGTCTCCCACCAGATTGGCGATGCGCGCGCGCTCTCGTCGCAGGCGGAAGAACAGCTTGGATCGCAAGGGACCGGATCCGACGCCGACCATGCTCCAGGATCGGATGACGTAGTTGAGCATGTAGGCGCGAATCCAGTAGGCGGCGTAGGTGACGAAGCGCGTGCCTCGCTCGGGGTTGAACTTGCTGACGGCGTGGACCAGGCCGAAGTTGCCTTCGGCGATGAGGTCGGCGAGGGGCAGGCCGTAGCGGCGATAGGTGAGCGCGATGGCTACGACATACCGGAGGTTGGCGCGGATCATGCGTTCGGCGGCGGAGTAGTCGCCGTTCTCCAGCCACTCGCGCGCGGCTTCCGTCTCGTCTTCACGGGACAGCTCTTCGATCCCGCGAACGTGGGCGATGTATTTCGAGAGGGAGGAAGTTCCGTCCATCGACTCAGCTTGCGCTTTCATATTCCGTTACGTAATATCTTGTTTGGTGGTTTCGATCAAGCCAGGTTCGGACACGCAATTCGTGAACCAACCGCTTGCTACAACGATTTCGATGGCCGAACAAGCCGGACGGTTGCGCCCATCGCAATCGTGCTCGCACCCCTTCTTTCCTCCACGCCAACCCGAGACGCTTGACCACCGTCGCCGCCCATGCGTTGTTGTCGCCTCGTGATGTGCCGCCCACGATCTCACCGCATTGCCGCCGCCGTCATCGGCGCAACCCTCGCCCTGACGACATGGGGAGCGATCGCTGCGCGTCCGATCTCCGACCGGGCAGAGGCCGAACGGATTCTGCAGACGCAGCCAAGCGCGAGCAGCGCATCGAGCGGGCCGCGTCAGATGGCCAGAGCCGCGCTGGAGCGGGCGGACCGAGCCCGTGCATCGGGTGACGACGTCAACGCGGGGCGCCTCGAAGCGCTCGGGAGGGAGTGGGCGGAGCTGGCACGCGACACCGAAACGACGGCTGACGCGGAGCGATCTGCGACCGCGGCGCAGTCTGCGGCAGCGTCGGCCGCGACGCGTGTAAAGCGCGCGCGTGCGTTGCTCGAGGAGCAGATGTCGCGACGCGCCCGTGCGGAGGGCGAGCTGAGAGCGCTGCGGGACGCTGCGGATGCCGGTGTCGCAAGCGCTGTCATCCGCCCGATGGTCCAATCACCGCGCCCTGCTGCGAGCAGCGCGCGATCCCGCCCGGCGGCATCCGGTTCCCAATCGGTCCCTTCCGCTCTGCCTGGAGTTGAGCCATGAGCATCCGATGGACCGTCGCGAGCACCATGGCCGGGTCCGTCGTGCTTTGTGCTCTGCTGTCTGCCTGCGGACGTCCACCTCGACCGTCGGAGCTTGCACATGCCGAGCGGGTTGCGTCGTCTGCCGCGATGCGCGACGCGACGTCGCTGGCGCCGCAGGCTATTGCCCATGCGAGGCAACTGCAGGAGGCGGCAGAGAAGGAGTATGAGGACGGCCACATCGCGACGGCGACCATTTTGGCGGAGCAGGCGTTGGTGGCATACGAGCGGGCCGCCCTGCTTGCGCGGGCAGCACGCGCGCGGGCCAGCGAGCTGGCGGCCAAGGCGGAGCTTTCAGCATCCGAGGCGACACTGCGCGAGCTCGAAGCTGAGCAAGCGCGGGTGGATGCGGACACGGAATCGGTGGAGCACCTGATCCGGGTGATCCGCGACGCGGAGCCTGTTGCTCGTAGCGGAGCAGCGTCGCCGGACCGAGAGCAGGCCAGGTTCGAAGCGGCGCGTTCCAGCGCGGCGGATGCCCGGCTCCTGTGTGTCGCCGCGGGTCTTCTTGGACGGCCCGTCACCGGGTTGAGCGAGGTGCAAGCGACGGTAGCCAAGCTCGAGGAGACGCTGGAGGCGCGTCCCAGGCATGTTCCCATCGACGATGCGTTGCGGCTGAGAGCTCAATGTCTCGCGATGCTAACCCTCGCCCGGCGAGCGGACAGCGGCCGTGCGGCGGATGTCGACGTGGTGCTGACGGCGCTGACGCAGGTCAAGAAGCTCGACGTTCGCCGCGATGACCGGGGCATCGTGGTGACGCTGCGGGGAGAGTCCCTGGGGTCGGAACAGGCCGTTCGGCAGGCGGCGGCGGCGCTTGCTCCGGTGGCGTCGGCATACCCGGACTACCCGTTGCTGGTGGTCGCGCACACGAGTAATCGTCCCACGACGGCGGACGTGGCCCGTCTGAACGAAGCGTCGGATCGCGTGCAGAAGGCGCTGGAATCCGCTGGCATTGCGGGCACACGGATCCACCGGGAGTCGGCGCGGGGTGCTTTGCCGATCCTTGCGGAACCCATTCCTCCGCCGAAGCCCAGCTTGAACGAACGGGTTGAAGTGATCCTGGTTTCTCCGCGCTCGTGACCACCGCCCGGAGGGCCCACACGACGCACGGCTAGACGTCGGCGGTGCAAGGGCACAAGCTACAGGTGCCGTGCGTGGCCCGGACTCCCGACCAGACCCGAGTGCAGAGCGTCCGTCGATGGCGCGGGACTCGCTCTACGCCGAGCGCATCTTGTGGACGGGTGGTCCGACGGTCGTGCGGGCATCGTTCCTGTATCGGGCGATGGCGTGGGTGCTGGGGGCAGCGTCGGTCGTTGCAACGCTGTCGGCCATCGCCGTGTCGCAGGCGACACATCAACCGGTTGGTGCATTGCTGTTCGTGGCGGCCTGGTGCGCGACGTTCGGGTTGGCGGTGCGGACGGTGCCGGTGCTTTGGAATCAATCGGTGCGCTTCACGGTGACGGACAAGCACGTGATCTGGAAGCGCGGGCGTTGGACGCGGACGATCCAGCGAGATGGCATCTCGTTCGCCAGGATCAGGTGGAGCCGTCGCGATCCTGGTGTCGGCGACCTGGAGTTGGTGCGCGCGGTGCCGACCGGCGCGATGCATCGCCGGCTGACGGTGGCCCTGCAAGGCATCGCGGAGCCGGACCGGATCTGGGCGATCGTGCGGGGCGCTCCGCGGAGCGCCGCGGGTGGTTCGTGGGACGCCCCCCTGGCGCAACGCCTGGATGACGGAGAGCAGATCTTGTGGTGGGCGCGGCCGACGCTCAACTGGCGCGCGTGGTTACCGCTGAGCGTGCGACGAACCCTCATGGTCGCGCTCGGCATCCTGGTGGCGATGGGTGCGATGCGGACGGTTCTGGCGGTGCGATCGATTCCTGCGCGGCTCACCGCTGCGGGCATGTCAGCCACGTCTCTGCCATTTCTGGCGCTCGCCGCCGCGGTCGGCTTGACGCTCGCGATGCTCCTGGTGATGGCGGGCTGGCTGGTGTTTCTCGGCGTGGCGCGCAAGGCGCTGCTCGACCGAAAGACATCGTACCTGGTGACGGACAAGCGGATTCTCCTGCAGCGGGGCCTGATGGAGATCCATCTGGACCGCAGACTCGTCGTGGACGTCATGGACCGCGACGGCCTGTACGGCGACAAGGACGTGTATCTCGTTCTGGACGGTCCACAATCGCGCGCGCTCGCCACGAACGGCGCATTCGGACGTCAGGAAGGCGTGGCGGGATTCGTACCGGTGCTGCGGTGCATCCGCGACGTAGAGGGGCTTCGGCGCGCGTTGACGGCGCCGGGACGAAGCGGGCCGCAGCCGGCGGCAGCGGAGGGCTAGTCAGCGGAGTTTGGGCGCGGACCGCACAAGCGATCGAGCGCGCGCCAGCTCACGATCGCACATCGCCGAGCGGGACCTGGCGGTTGCAAGCCACGGGTCCGAAGGCGAAGCAGCGTCGAGGTACTGACGCCACGACAGCGCAGCGCGCTCCCACCACAGCATCCGTGTCTTTGGGTCAGCCGCATCGCGCGCGCGCGCGGACATGGCGAGCGCGAGGTACCAGAAACGGTCGTAGGCGGGCACGAAGAACACGTCAGCGCCGGACAATCGCCGCGCATCGGGATCGAAGGTGAGCGCTGTGGCGGCTTCGGCCAAGGCACCATGGCTGTCACCGGACCGGTCGAGTGCCACGGCGAGCCCCCACCGCGCCAAGGCGTTGTCCGGCAGCAGATCGAGGGACTGTCGATAGGTGGCGATGGCAGTGTCCAGATCACCGAGCACCATGTAGCCTTCGGCCTGATTGCTCAGCGTGATGGCACGTGTTGACGGATCGGTTTCAAGGCTGAGCTGAGCCTGGTAGGCAGCGACTTCCGACTGCGGATCCCCCAGCCGCGCGCAAGCGATCGCGACGGTGAACCATGCGTCGCCGGCGTCGGGGTGGTCAGGTGCACGGGCCAACGCGGCGCGCAGCACTTCGAGCGCGCGCGCATCCTGCTCGAGATCGACGAGCACGCGGCCGTACAGGAATGCGACGCGCGGGTCGGAGGATTGGGCGGCGTCGACCTTTTCGAGGATCATGCGCACGACGCTGAGCAGGTCGCGACCACTCGGTGTATGGGTCCCCATCTCGCGCGCTTCCAGGTAGACGCGTTGGGCTTCGCGCAGGGCGGCGGCGCCGCGAGCGCGCGCGGGTTGGGCGGCGCTTTCCCAGACATCGGGGCAAGCGGCACGTGCCGCGGGAGGCACGCCCGTAAGCAACAGGATCGATGCGAGCCAGAATGAGCGCCGGAGGTTCACGGCTTGCGCGATGGGTTGGGGCGAGGCGACGGTCTTGGAGCCCTGCGCATCGCTTCGAGGTGCCTGCGAGCATGCGCCAGGTAGGGTGACGACGGCGAGCTCGCGATGAACCGCTCCCATGCGGAGGCCGACGCTGCGGGGTCGGAGTGCTCGAGCGCCATGGCGACGACAGCGGCAGCTTCGTTTGGATCGTAGAGGTAGACGAAGTCTGCGGGGTCACGGGCGGCGAGGGCGGCGGGTGCACCGGTCAGGGCGAGGTGCTCCACGATCGCAGCGGTTTCGTCGGACGATCCGGCACGGTCGAGGGCGAGAAGAAGCATTGCGTAGGCGTCGGGCTCGTAGCGGGAAAGCGGCTGGCGGACGCTTTCGCGAAGCACGGCGACCGCCTCGGGCAGACCGGAAGCGCCCGTCGACATGAGCAGCGCGGCGGCCTCGAGCAACACGCGTGTCCGGCTCTCGATCGACGGCAGCAGCCCTATCGTGGTGATGAGGCGACGATAGGCGTCGATCGCCTCAGCTTGCATGCCGGTGCGGCGCAGGGCGGTAGCGAAGTCGACGAGGGTGAGAGGGTTCTCGATGCTCGCAGGGTCGACGGACCGGGCGCGTTCGAAATCACGCACGGCCTGGCGGTAGTCACCGAGGAGCACGTTGGCGCGTCCGCGGAGAACCCACGGCGCCGCGTAGCCGGCAAGGATCTGGTCAGCCAGCTCCGCGGCCTCTCTCGCCACGTTGGGCGACGACGCGAGGCGTGCTTGAGCACGACCGAGCAAGTCGCAGTAGCGGCGAAGCTGGGGCTGGCGGACGGAATCCCAGAGGTTGACGTGCCAGGGGCGGCCGGGGTTGCGATGGTCCGGAGCGCATTCGCGAGGCCGCCGCGACGCGGCGGCTGCTGTGGCCAGGTCCGGGGTTCCCTGCGCACGAGCACCTGGCCCGGAAACGAGAGAGGCGAACACGACGCCGACGATGGCCGCACCGCGGAGGGGAGAAAGACGCATCAGGGCCTGATCCTACCGGCCTGTCTACGTCGTGCAACGACAGAGCCGAGGAGCAAGCCAAGGAGCCCCAGCGCGGTCGCGCCGGTGCGCGAGCTCGACGGAACGGAGCATCCGCAGCCGCCGCTGCTGTCGGACGAATCCGCAGCATTCTGCGGGGGTGGATTCACGGCGGCATCCTGGCCGCTCGCGTCGTCGACGGCAGCGTCGGGCTCCACGCCGGCATCCTGCACGTCCGCGCCTGCATCGGCAGGGGGCTCGACCACCGTATCAAAGCTCAGCTTCTCGTAGTAGCCGTCGTCCTGGCCTTTGTTGACGACCATGACGTACGCGTCGGTCGCGCCGGCAGGCACGTCGGTTTGGGCGGAGAAGCTGGTTCCAGACTTGGCGGCGTCGACGAGGGTGTTGGTGTTGGCGGATCCGCCGGCCATCACATTGAACTCGATGGGCGTATCGAAGGAGACGAGGAAGGCGGGCTTGTAGGGTGTGTTGCCGGTGGGCAGAGGATTGGCTCCTCCGGAGACCATCTGGACGAACGACATCTTGAGCTGCGTGGTGTTCGCGGGCAGCGGCACGTGGACCTGGAAAAGCCCGGGGGCGTAGGTCAGCGACTTGGTGAAGTTGGCAGTGCCGCCAGCGATGAAGTGGCGCGCGAGGTCGGAATCGGAGGAGCTGATAGGCGTGCCGGTCCATTCGACCGTGCGGTTGCACGCGGGCAGCACGCCGCGGGCCTGGAACGCGCTCTGAAGCTGGGAGCCGACGGCGCTGCCGAGCGCGGAGGTTTCCACGCTGGTGACGAAGAGCTGGGCGACCTGTTCGTAGCTGAGATCTCCGGTGGGGCCAGCGCTCAACGCCGTGAAGATGGCCTCATCGAACAGGCGGCGATCGGCGTCGGAGCCGAGGGCAGCTCGAACAGCCCAGAGTGCGGCAGAGAAGAATTCGGAATCGTAGTGCACCTCGCCGGCGAGGTTCTTCGGGCAGACGAAGTCGTTGTCGAGATGGCGGATGGCGTCGCCGCCGAACTCGGTGCCAGCATACTCGCCGGTGGCCGGGTCGCCGGTGATGGCCGAGGAGAAGTAGTCGGCGATGCCTTCGTTCATCGCGCCGGGAGCTGCGGTTGCCCCCTGGGAATCCAGATGCCAGGAGCCGACCAGCTTGAGGGTGGCGGCCACGACCGAGTGGCCAAACTCGTGGTAGACGACGTCGCCATCGTAGGCGAAGTCGGCCTTGGCCCCCTGGCCGAACATGAGCGCGCCGCCTGTGATTTGGGGCCAAAGTGTCGACACGATGGGACCATACTGCGGATCCCAACCCGTGGAGAACGCATTCGGAAAGGGATCGAAGGGGAGGTTCGGGTCGCTCATCTTGCTGAAATCGCCGGCCATGAGCCCTGCTGGTGTCATGAGGTTGGCGACGAGGAACAGGGGTTTGGAGTCCGACGCGAGCTCGAAGGTGGGGTCGAAGCTCTTGAAAAAGCTGTAGGCCTTGTTGGCGTGGTAGAAGATCGAAACCTCGGAGAACGGGTCTCCGCCGGAGGTGTCGTCGACGTAGCCGTATTGCGTGTAATCGCCGGTCACGGCGTCGGCCTGGGCGTTCTGCAGCATCTCGCAGACGTGGACCGTGAAGTTCATCCCGAAGACCGACACGGTCTTGACCTGGTGCGTGTCGACGCAGTTGTAGGACTCGGTCAGGGCGTTCTGAGGCACGGTCAGGGGATCATCGATCGGGAGGGTGACGTCGATGAGGTCGGGGGTGGACACGGGGTTGAACTCGAACGACTTAGCGAGGTTCTTGTGGCGCACGAGGTTCTGGAACGACACGACGTCACCGGTGGTGGCGTCGACGACGACGAGAGGGACATAGGGGAGCGGGAGGAGGGAGGGGGGCAGGACGGACCAGGCGAGGATAGCGCCTGCGGGTGTAGGCCAGACGACCAAGCGGGCGTTGCTGGCGGAGGCCGGGATGCCGGCGCGCTGCGCTGCGATCGCGGCGGCGCGGTCGGCAGTCACGGTCGGCAGCACGGAGCCGGGCAGGCGATCCTCGACGCTGATGGTAGCGAACCGCGGTTTGCCGGAGGCGTAGGTGACGAGGGCGCCGCCGCGACCGATGACATCGAGCCCTTGATAGGTCTGGCCGAAGCGATAGACCTTGGACCCGCCGATGGTGAACAGGCGCTGATGCGTGAGCTGAACGGTGGGCGAGAGGTGAGCGGACCGGGCAAGGAGGTCGCGCGCCGACTGGACGCTGGCGGCGGGGTCCACGCGGGCGGCATCAGGCACATCGACCAGCACACGCGGCGCCTGATTGGGAGCGGCGGAAGCTCCAACGGACAAGCAAAGAGCAACGATGGCGGTGGAGCAAGTGGAGAGTCGTCGCATGATGCACCTCGACGGAAGACGGGACAGGACGGGAGTTGGTTGAGTCTACCGGCCGATGCGGTACGGCTTCAAGGCGTGGAAAGTTGCAGGGACGCGGGGATCGTCAGGCGGTCGGGACGGCAATGATGGCGTCTCGTCCTGGGCCGACGGAGACCATGTCGCAGGGGACATGGAGGCGCTCCTCGATGAATCGGACGTATGCACGGGCCTGGGCGGGCAGGTCGGCGAAGCTGCGGACGTCGTCGATGGGACGTGTCCAACCGGGGAGGGTTTCGAACACGGGGCGGATCGCGTCGCGGCGCCCCATCCAGGCCACGGGCAGATCTTCGGTGCGTCCGTCGGGCGTATCGTAGGCCACGCAGACGCGAAGCGGGTCGAGGCCCGTGAGGACGTCGAGCTTGGTGAGGATGAGCGCGTCCAGGGAGTTGACGCGCACGGCGTAGCGAAGGCCTGGCAGGTCGAGCCAACCGGTGCGCCGCGGCCGCCCGGTCACCGAACCGAACTCAGCGCCTGCGGTGCGGATGCGCTCGCCGATGGGGTCGTCGAGCTCGGTGGGGAACGGGCCAGCCCCCACGCGCGTGACGTATGCCTTGGAGACACCGATGACCCGGGAGATGGCGCGCGGCCCGACGCCGGCGCCGGTGCATGCCCCGCCTGCCACCGCAGACGACGAAGTGACGAACGGATAGGTGCCGTGGTCGATGTCGAGGAGCGTGCCTTGCGCTCCTTCGAAGAGCACCGTGTTGCCCTCGCGCAAGTGTTTGCCGATGTAGGCGGACGTATCGGTGAGAAGCGGAACGATCCTCGGGGCGACGTCGTTCAGCAGCGTCATGACGGCGTCGACGCTGGGCAGGGCCGCGCCTTTGGCCTGGAAGAAGGGCCTCCAAGCTTCGAGGGTCGCGGTCACCGCGGCTCGCGCTCCATCGAGGTCGCGGAGCATGCCGGTCATGATCCCGCGGCGAGCGGACTTGTCTTCATACGTCGGCCCGATTCCGCGACGGGTGGTACCGATCGCAAGGCCAGGCTTGGCGGATGTCTCGCGCAAGCCGTCAGCCAGCACGTGATGGGGAAGGATGAGGTGCGCCCTGTCGGAGATGAACAGCCGGCCATCGAGCGCGTGTCCTCTGGCGACCAGCTCGTCGATCTCGGCAACGAGCAGCGAGGGGTCGATGACCATTCCCTGGGCCATGACGCAGATCTTGCCAGGGCGAAGCACCCCGCTAGGGACAAGGCGGACGATCAGCTTCTCACCGCCGACGACGAGCGTGTGGCCGGCGTTGGGTCCGCCGGCATAGCGAACGACGACACGCGCCGGCTCCGCGAGATAGTCGACGATCTTTCCTTTTCCTTCATCGCCCCATTGGGCTCCTACGACAACGACAGCGGGCATGTGGCCTCCGGCAGCAACAGCATGGTTATCTAGCGACCGCGATTCTGGGGCGGCACCTTCTGTTTGGACGGTCCGGGCGGGTCGATGGGCCGGGGGATGGGTGCCTTGTCCGCGGGGGTGACCGTGGGCGGGGGCGAGGCCCCGGGCGGGACGAACGGCGGGACTCCTCGGGGCTCTTTGCAACAGCGAAAGGTGATGAAGTAGTAGGTAAAGTCGGGGGGGTGGCTGGTGGTCATGGGGCGGCAGGCATTGCGGACATGGCCCCAGGCTCCGCCCTTCAGACCGGCCCAGGCCGACTTCTCATGATCGTTGCGTTCGGCCCGGGTCACCCACTCATCCATGTTGCCGGTCAGGTCGAACACCCCGTAGCCGGAGACACACCCCTTCATGGATCCCGAAGGCACGCTCTGGTCAAGGCGGGACAGCTCTCGGAGGGACACCGCAGGGTCCGACGAGTAGGCATCCTTGAGGCGGGGTTCGATCCAGGTGTTGTCGATGTTGCACCGGGTGTTGTCCCGATCCCAACCGTAGGGAAAGGGGGTTTCGTCGGGACCTTCACAGGCGGCGACCCACTCGTAGTCCCAGCAGGTGCGCTTGCCCAGGTTCCGGCATGTCGCCTCTGCGTCGAACCACGAGACCATCCACGGAGGATGAGCGCCCTCGCGGTTGGGGTACTCGTACTTGTCGATGCAGAAGTCGAGCTTGACGCGGGGAGCGAGGCAGCGCGTGGAGCCGGGCGCGAAGCTGTGGCAGATGGTGATGCGGTTGGGCTTGTTGTACTCGCGCCGCCGGCAGGTGCGCTCGACCTTCGGGCAGAAGTCGTGGGTGACGTGAACCATGTCCGGGGGACAAGGCTCGTCGGCCGGTTCGGGCGCCACGGCATCGGGAGCGCCGGCATCGATGGGGATGGAGGATGCGGAGCCACCCTCGCCTGCGTCGTCGCGAACCGCGGGCAGATTCGACACGGCGGAAGCCGAGGCAGACGGAGCAACCGGTGCGGCAGGACCCGAGGTGGAAGGAGCACCACAAGAGGCGGAGGAAGCCGCAAGAACGGGAAGGCAGCAAAGGCGGACGATGCGCGACGAGCTGGGACGCATGGCGGGCTGATTCTCACCACAGCCCTGTTGATTTGACCAGCCCTGGGACGATGGAACGAAAAATTACCTCCAGGCAGCGGGATGGATTCGTTTTGATACCTCGGGTGGGGGTGGCGTCGATTCGATCCCGATGATTCCCCGGGGAAAACGCCTCCCGCAGGTTCGGCACCATGCTTGCACGAGGAGGGGCCGACAACGCAGCGCGAACCTCTTGGAGTGCGACATGGCAATGCTTCCCGACGCAGAGACAATCCGAGCCGCCCAGAACGGCGACACGAACGCAGTAGCTCACATCGCACGGTCCATCCGGCCACACATCGAGCGACAGCTTGCCCGGTACCCCGTGTCCGACGAAGACCGGCGGGACTTGTTGCAGAGCACGATGATGCAGGTCGTGCGCAAGCTCGACTCGTTTCGCGGCGACTCCAGCTTCTCCACCTGGTTGTTTCGCGTGACGGCGAACGAAGCGCTCATGCTCATGAGGTCGCATCGTCGCCACCGGGCGCGGCTGGTGGAAGGGGTGGACCTCGAGGATCTGAACGTGCTGGTGGAAGACCACTGCGCGACGGACGGCGCGACGAGCGCTGTGACGAGCGAGCGGGACACGCGGGTGCGAGAGGCGCTTCAGGAGCTTCCGGACTCGTACCGCGACGTGGTGATAGCGCACTATCATCATGACCTGGGCCTGCAGGAGATCGCCGATCGATTGAACATCACCGAGTCGGCGGTTCGGTCGCGCCTGCATCGGGCGCGGTCCCGTCTCCGTTCGGTGCTTTCGCAGGACGTGCATCTCGCCGAAGCGGCTGCCTGACGGACCGCGTCTTCCCAGCTTCCCCTGCCCTGCCGCCCCCCGGCTCAGGGTCATGCGACGGGATCGGGCTTGTCGCGGGCTTTCCAAGCCTCGAAGTCGCGTTGCTGCCGGGCGCGCTCTGCATCGAGGAACGGGACGATCTGCTCCGCATCGGCCGGAAGGTGGTCCCGGAGCTTCCACAGCAGCCGGCAGGTGACCACGCAGTCGGACGAGGCCCTGTGCGACTTGCCCTCGCGAGCTATCCCGAGCTGTCGCGCGGCCGCATCGAGCTTGTGTCTGCCTGGCCCTTTCCAGTAGCGGCCCACGTCGTCGAGTCTCACGACCACGAGCACGTCGATGATCGGTTTTCCGGCGATGGCGTCGAGCCAGCGGCGCCCGAGCGCCTGGTGGAGGAAGGCTGCATCGAACGGCCAGTTGTAGCCGACCAGCACATCGGCCTCCCGCACATGACGCAGGAAGCGATCGGCGATCTGGTCGAGCGTTGGACAGCCGGCCACGTCATCATCGTGAATACCATGCACCGCAGTGGCCTCTTCGGGAATGTGCATACCTGGATTCAGGAGCATGCCCATGCGTCGCAGAACGCGGTCCTGCCGGAACTGGACCGCGGCGAGCTCCACAATGCGATCGCGGGCCGGGTCGATACCGGTGGTCTCGGTGTCGATGCAGAGCCAGGGAAGATGGGACCATTGCGTCATGGCTAGGCGAGTAACACGGCCAGATGCCGGGAGCCAGACAGGGCAGTGCGGCGCAGGAGTTGGCGTGGGCAGACAAGCCCGCCGGAGATGGCCTCTCCAACGGTCCACAGCCCGTTGAGTCGCGACCGTGAAGGTCGAACTGTGTGCGACGCTGTCGTCGACCGGAGACGCGTGGACCTGGTACGATGCGTGCGATTGCCCCCCATGAGGTCGCCTGGACGGAAGCGTACGATCCGAGGGGGGCGCGCGGTCGTGGTTGCAATGCCCTGCGGGCCGGAGAGGCTGTTTGCGCGTCCGACCCATTCCGCCATATTAGGCCGCCGCTGCGCTGCGTCGGGGCTCTCGCCGCCTGGCCCTGGTCCAGTCACCGCGGGCGAAACGTCCACGCGCACGGCGCCCATTTCGGTTGACGGGCCGCTGCAATCGCCCGGGGACACGAGCTGACCACCATGCACAACGCAGGAGGCTTTGCCCGGCGCCTCGCGGAACGCGTGAACGGAAACGGCGTTTAGGGTGTTGTCACGGCCCTTCCGGCGCGGTAGCATGGCTGTGGGTTTGCGGGATGGGCATCGACGTCAATACGGTGATCGCTGGAAAGCTCCGTCTGGTGAGCCTGCTGGGTCAGGGTTCGGCGGGGCAGGTATGGCTTGCGCGTCACCTTGGCCTGGGCTCCGACGTGGCGATCAAGTTCCTCAACAGGGATGTGTCCGCCGACGCCACGGCTCGCGAGCGCTTCATGCGCGAAGCTCGCACCATCGCCAAGATCCGCAGCCCCCATGTCGTGCAGGTGCATGACTTCGGTTTCCACGAAGAGCATGCCTACCTCGTCATGGAGCATCTGGCAGGGGAGACCTTGGAAGCGCGGCTGGAGCGCATGGGCGCGCTGCCTGTCGAGCAGGTCATGCGCATCTGCACGCAAATCGCCAAGGCGCTGCAGAAGGCCCACGACGCCGGCATCATCCACCGGGATATCAAGCCCGCCAACGTGTTCCTGGTGGACTACGGCGACGAGGAAATCGCCAAGGTCGTTGACTTCGGGATCGTCAAGGCGACAGACGGCAGTCCGGTTTCGAGCCGGATGAACACGCTGACGCAGACCGGCTCGGTGCTCGGCACGCCGTACTACATGAGCCCGGAGCAGATCCAGGACAGCGGCAACGTGGGCCACCAGGCGGATCTCTGGGCATTGGGCGTGATCGCATACGAAAGCCTCGTTGGCAGCCTTCCCTTCACCGCCCCGAACTTCGCCCAACTCGTCATCGCGATCTGCCAGGGCACGATCCCTGTTCCGTCCACCATCGCCCCTGTGCCTCCTGCATTCGACGCCTGGGTAGCACGCGCGCTCGATCGCGACCCCTCGCGGCGATTCCAATCCGCCAAGGAGCTGGCGAGGGAACTCTGCCAGGCACTCCTCTCCGGCGACGACTCCGTGTCCATTCCCGACGGGGTCATCCCCGCTGACCTGCTCTGGTCTGGCGCCTACCCGTCAGCCACATCACTTGCTCAAGGGCGCGGAGGATCGCTTGGCGATTCCCATGGCCCCGTCATCACCGTCACGAGCTCGGACGATCCTTCCGCCCCTGAGGGCGACACCATCGAGATTCGCGCGCCGGAGCCGAGGGCATCCATTCCAGGAGCCGTGGTGCGTAGCGCCGTCCTGCCTGGCGTGGCCGCCAAGCTGAATTCATCGGTCAACCAAGACGGCTCCGTGACTCCTCACATTGCGATCCCGCATGCGCCCAAGCCGGTGGGCAGGGCGGCCGTTCCGCGCGTCGTCCTCTTCGGGGTAGCTGCCGCGGTGCTCGTCACGCTCGGATGGCTCGCAGCCCGGTACGAGACCTTGACCACGCGAAGCACCGCGTCGTCCTCGGCCCCCTCCACGGCCGCGCCGGTCGACACAGCCAACCAGGCTGCCGCCTCCCCGTTTCCGTCCTCCGCGTCATCCGACACAGGCATCGCAGCCCCCTCGAAGGATTCCGCCGCTGCGTCCGCCCGCGCCACTGCCGCCTCGCCCACGCCTGGGGAAGCGCCCATCGCCTCGACCGGAGCCAGAACAAGAACCCGGCCCACATCGAGCGGGCGCGACGTTCGGCCTCCGGTGGCGTCCTCGGCCGAGCCTGCGACTCCACCCTTCCCCAAGCGGGTCGACCCGCTCGAAGAGCGACAGTAGGAACGGCCCACAGCGTGACTGGCATGGATATCCAAGGATCACGTCTGCCGCTGTTGCGCCGTCAACGGGCTTGGGCAGAAGCTGGTTTTCAGGGCGGTGATTCGCCGGGCGCCGCGGGCAAGCGCGCCGCCGCAGGTTCTCTCCATCCATCCGGCACGGGGGATCTCGCCAAGGGGGGAAAGGGCTCGGGCCCCATGCCTGCCGAATGGCCCCACCTCGTCACATTCCCCTGGACTCGGCGGTGCACCGTGCCACCATGCGGGCGATCATGTTCGTACCGCGCGTCATCGTGTTCGATCTGGATGGTACGCTGCTCGACACGACAGCCGACATCGCCGCGGCGTGCAACCACGCGCTCGCCGCGACGGGGCGTCGCACGCTCAAGCCCGAGGTGATTCGCAAGTACGTCGGCGACGGAGCCAGAAAGCTCTGCGGGCGAGCTGCTGGATTGACCGACGGGGACGACGAGCTCGACGCGGTCGTCGATGCTTTCATGACCTACTATCTGGAGCACCCGGCGGACCACGCGACGTGGATGCCATCGGCGAAGGAAGCGCTGGAGAAGACTCGGGGGGTCAAGCTGGCGCTGTGCACGAACAAGCCGAGGCGGGTGACGGAGCGGTTGCTGGAGGCGATCGGCGAGGCTCAACGGTTTGCTTGCGTGGTTGGCGGCGGGGACGTGCAAGCGCCGAAGCCCGATCCGGCTGGGTTGCTCGAGATCGCGCGCAGGATGCGTGTGGACCCTCGGGAGCTGGTGATGGTGGGGGATGGGACGCAGGACATTTTGGCGGGCCGGGCCGCGGGATGCCGGACCATCGCGTTCTCGGGAGGCTTTACGCCGCGCGCCGAGCTGGCGAAGCACCACCCTGACGTCATCCTCGAGTCGCTCGCGGACGTGTCGGAGATCATGAGGCGCTGGTGCGAGTCGACGGTGCGGACGCGGACGCCGACGTGAGGGCCGGGAGGGATGCGGTGACCCGTGACAACGATCCGTGCGGCTGCTAGCACAGAGCTGTCGCACCGAGCGAAGCGGGGGATGCACGGGGTTGGGGGTGTCCGAGGCGTTTCAGGGGAAGGACAGCATGACGGACGAGTCGGATGCGCCGAAGGGGCGGCGTTGGCGGCGGCCACCAAAGCCGAACAAGACCGAATCGGCCGAGTCGGCATCAGGTCGCGCGCCTGCTTCTGTCCGCTACGGCCGATGTGAGGAGGATCTGCCCGCGCTGCATCCGTGCATCCGATGGGTCCGCGCCAATGTCGCCGCCCGCCGGGAGCACACCGTCCCTGGGAACGACACGCCCACGTTATCGCCGCCCGCATCGCGCGCCGCCGTGCCCACGCCGACCGCCCCGACCGGACAAGAACTGAACGCAGCCGACATGTTGGGGGGCGCGTCCGCTGCCTCGTCGGCGACGGACGTGGAAGAGGACGTTATGCTCGTCGGCGAGGCGGACGATGTCGAGTACATCCCGGTGGAGAGCGGCAGCACGCGGGCGAGCCTTGCAGCGGGAGAGACAGCGGCCCAGCAGGGTCCGGCGATCCAACCGATGGTGGAGTCGGGTTCAACGCAGCGGGAACCGCGATGGGCGCGTCGGGGTTCGAGGGGCCGGTATGTGGTGGCGGCGGTGGCGGCGGCTGCATGCGTTGTGGCGTGGCTCGCGCGCGAGCCGGTGCGGCTAGCGCTGCGCGGGACACCGCCGGGCAAGCAACCGGCGGCGCAGGGAAGCCGCCATGCCAGGATGATGCGTTTTGACGTTCCCGAGATGGTCATCACGCTTCCCCAGGAGGCGCCTGCCGCCGCGAAGCCGGCCGTGCAGTCGGCGGTGCGTCATCCTGTTGCCGGAGGCAAGGACGCGGCCGCGCTGGAGGAACTCGAGCGAATTGCCGCAGGGCTGCGCGGCAAGTGAACGAACCTCGGCCAGCGCACCGTGGAAACGACTCGCGTCGCATGCCGCGTCGATGGCGCGCGCGGCGATCGCGGGCCAAGCTAAGGTGACCGGCGAAACGTGATCGGTACGCGTACGAACACCTCGGCGTCGGCGTGAGGCGGAAACGTGGCGGCGCCGAGCAAGCGCAGGACACAACCGTCGATGGCGGGCGGAAGGTTTCCTTGCCGGGACACGACGTCGGCCCGCTGGACGTGTCCCGATGCGTCGACAGCGAGCTCGGCGACGAGGCGTCCGGAGGCGTCGGTGTTGGTCGCGAGCGCCTCGGCGTAGCATTGCCGGATGTCGTCTTTCATTGCGCCGACCACGCGCGTGGCCACCGCGCGTTCGGAGGTTTCGCCTCCTTCGGCGTCGTTGCCGAGCGGGATGGGGACTTTGAATCCCTGCTTGCCGTTGGCGGCTGGCGGGAAGCGCGCGCTGGCGACGTGATCCGCAACGCAAGCGGCAACGTCGCGGGTGATCGTTCCGGTCGGGTTGGCGGAGATGTGGATTGCGCGGCCAGCCTCGTCGATGTCGAAGACCACCTCGACGCTTCCCGCCATATCGGGGCTGTCAGCGAGATGGTCCGCGCGGCACTTGCGAAACAGAGGGAGCATGCCGGCAACGACGGCGTAGGGCGTTGGAGCTTCGGATGCGGCGGCGGCGGCGGATGCGGAGGTGGCGGGTTGTCCGGGGTCGGCAGCACGCGAACAGCCGACCGAGAGGGACATGGCGACGACGATCATCCTGGCGGACGAGTGCATGGAACCCCGTTTCGGGCGACGGAAGCCTGGTGAAAGGCAGCAGAGCGGACGCTGGAGGCCGTGTCAAGGGTGGCGAAGGCGGGGCCGCGGATGCTGGCGAGCGCCACGATGATGGGGCAGCGCGACTCACTCGTAGGCCAGATTGACGGTCATCTCGCCGAGCAGAGCGCGCCGGAATCCCTGGGCGACGTACTCGAGGGTTCGGCCCTGCGGCGCTCTTCCGAGCAGAACCATGAGCTTGGTCAAGGCGGCTTCGGTGGTCATGTCGCCGCCGGAGATGGCGCCGGCGTCGGCGGCCGCGGAGGATCCCGCATACTTGTGCAGGTCGACGCCTCCGCGTGGGCACTGGCTGACGATGACGACGGGAACCTGCATGGCGGTGGCCTTGGCGATGACGGGAACGAGCGAGGATTGCTGGGCCGGAACGTTACCGATGCCGTAGGCCTCGAGCACGATGCCATGCACGCCGGAGTCGAGCGCGTGCTCGATGAGAGCCGGGTTCAAACCGGGGAAGACGCGCACGCAGAGCACATGGGGATCGATGCGGGGATCGAAAGCGCCAGCAGCTCTGGGTGGGAGCACATGGGCAGCGATCATGACGCCGAGGCCGAGCTCGACGAGAGGCTGGCACAGCGGCGAGTTGAATGCGTCCAGCCCCCAGGCATCCAGCTTGGTCGCGCGGCAGCCTCGCAGCAGCTTGCTGGCGAAGGCGATGCCCACCTCGGGCACGGGCAGCGTCGCGATGTGGCAGGCGTCGACGAGGTTGGTGCGCGCGTCGGTCCGGACTTCGAACAGCGGCCGCTGGGCGCCGGTGAGAACGACCGGACGATCGAGCCCAGGCAGGAGAAATGCCAGCGCGCTGGCCGTGTAGGCCATCGCATCGGTGCCGTGCACCACTACCACGCCGTCGTACGACTCGATCTCCTGGTGGATGACGGCCGCGAGCTCGACCCAGTGGTGCGGCTGGACATCACCGGAATCGAGGTTGAACAGGATCCGGGTGTCGATGGTGGCGACATTGCGGAGCACGGGGAGCTCGGCGAGCAGGTCGCGCGTGTAGACGTCGGGCTCGAGGACTCGGGACACGGCGTCCGCGCGCATCATCAGCGTGCCGCCGGTGTGGATCATCAGGATCTTGGGCATGGGGACAGCAGATCGAGCAGGAGGTCGAGGCGGCCGCGGGGGATCACATGGCGTGCCGCGGCGCGCACGTCGTCGTGCTTGGGGTCGTAGGCGATGGGGTGGCCGGCGAGCGACATCGCAGCGCAGTCGTTGAGGTTGTCGCCCACGAACACGATGCGATCCATCGGGATACGGAGGTCGGCGGCGAGCATGCGCAGCGCCTCGGCCTTGCCGGCCATGTCGTAGGGCGTCGCGTGCCACGCGGTGATTCGGCCGTCGTCACCGAAGTCGAGGCGATTGGTGAAGACATGGGCGAACGGATGGCCGGGGAACAGGACATCGAGCACGAGATCGAGGGTACCCGACACGACCGCGGTGACGATGCCGCGCCGGGCGATCTCGCGCACGACACGGTGGGCGTGGGGCACGGGCCGCAGCTCGTCGCGGATGGCAGCCTCGATGCCGTCTCTGGTGGCGCCGCCTTGGATCCAACCCTGGATGTCGAGCGCGACCCACTGCTCGTAGGACAGCTCACCGGCGAGGAAGGCGCGAAAGCGCGCGGCATTGATCTCGGACCCGCCTGCGTATCGGCGGTTGAGCACCTCCCACACGACCTCGCCGTGGTCGTGTTCGACCAGCGTGCCGTCGACATCGAAGGCCACGAGGTCGGCGTCCACGACGACCGGTTCTTCGAGGACTGCGGTGTGCGGCGGGTCGTCCATGCGCTCGTCTTAGTGCAGGTCCCCGCAAGTTGGTACCCGATCGGGTCGAGCCCGAGCCCGGATCGTCGAGCCGCGGCATCTTGACGGTGAGCATGGCGACGACCCGGCCCTCCGAAAAGAGCCGTCGTCCTGCTTCGGGTGAAGCGTATCGACGGGCCCGGAGCTCCGATGGGGAGCTGCCCGGCGTGCTCGCCTAGGCGCGACCCGCGAGCAGGCCATCGGCGCTGCGCGAGCGCGGGCGTTCGGGGTACCTGCCGATCGCATCGAGCATGTTGCGAGCGTGCAAGCGCGCTCTTGGGGCGTGAACACCGGGCAAGAGCACGGACTCAAACCCAAAACGGGCAAACCCGAGTCAGAGGCTGGTCGGATCCATCTTGTCCGGGTCGATTCCCAGGTCGCGGATGGCCGACGCCACGACGGACCGGTCGATGGCCCCGGACACCGCGAGCTGGTGCAGGACCGCCACCACAATGCATTCCGCATCGACCTCGAAGTGGCGGCGCATGACGGAGCGCGTGTCGCTCATGCCGAAACCGTCCGTGCCCAATGCGACGAAGGGGCGACGGACGAAGGGAGCGATCTGGTCGGGGACGGCCTTGATCCAGTCACTGGCGGCGACGATGGGGCCGCTGGTCGGGCCGAGCAGATCGTCGAGGTACGACGTTCGAGCGGGCTGGTCCGGGTGCAGGCGGTTCCACCTGTCGACCCGCTGTGCGTCGCGACGAAGCTCGAGGTAGCTGGTAGCGCTCCAGACATCGGCGGCGGTGTCGAAGCGCTCGGCAAGGATCTGTTGGGCGCGAAGCGCTTCGCGCATGATCGAGCCGCTGCCGAGGATCTGGGCCGTGTGTCGCGCAGGCCCGGCCGCCGGACGCAACCGATACAATCCTCTGATGATGCCCGGCTCGACACCGTCGGGCATGGCAGGCATCGGCCACGTCTCGTTCTGCACGGTCACATAGAACACGACGTCCTGCTGCTCGACGAACATGGTGCGCAGACCGTGCTTGATGATCACGGCGAGCTCGTAGGCATAGGTCGGCTCGTAGGCACGCACCGAGGGAAGGACGGACGCGAGCAGGTGGCTGTGGCCGTCGGCGTGCTGCAGTCCTTCGCCCATGAGGGTGGTGCGGCCCGCGGTGCCGCCGATGAGAAATCCGCGCGCGCGGATGTCGCCGAGGGCCCAGGCCTGATCGCCGGTACGCTGGAAGCCGAACATGGAATAGAACATGTAGAAGGGGATGACGGGCTCGGCGTGGGTGGCATACGAGGTGGCCGCCGCGGTGAACGACGCCATCGAGCCAGCTTCGGTGATGCCTTCCTCGAGGAGCTGCCCCTGGGTGCTTTCGCGGTACTTCAGGATGAGCGCGCTATCCACGGGATCGTATCGCTGGCCGTGGGGCGAGTAGATCCCTACCTGGCTGAACAGCGGGTCGAGGCCGAACGTGCGGGCTTCGTCCGGAAGGATGGGCACGATACGCCGTCCGATGTTCTTGTCGCGCAGCAGCTTGGACAAGAGCCGGGCGAAGGCCATCGTGGTGGACACCTCGGCCTCGGATCCCGCGAGGAACTCGGCGAACGGATCCCTGGAATCGTCCGGGGGCGGAAGGGGAACGGACCGGACGGTGCGCTGGGGGATGAAGCCTCCCAGGGCTCGACGTCGCTCGAGCATGTACTGGACCTCAGGGCTATCCATGCCCGGGTGGAAGAACGGAGGATCCTTGAGAG
>Ga0272446_1001461_pt1 | contig 34341 bp, 39 predicted proteins | sample YNPCB0061_FD_194587 | JGI IMG/M metagenome (GOLD analysis project Ga0272446, IMG submission 194587) | Hot spring microbial mat communities from Yellowstone National Park, WY, United States - YNP-CB-006-1 | ecosystem: Environmental > Aquatic > Thermal springs > Hot (42-90C) > Sediment | place...
ATCTGCCATCCCTGGCCTTCGCAGCGACTCGGCGTCATCACCCAAGGCAGGAGCCCGGTGCGGTAATGCCGCACGCCGGGATCTGTGGAGGGGGTGATCAGCGATGGTCATCTCTACTCCGACTGCGCAGATCGGCGAACCCGGAGTGCATCTCGGCGGCGAGCGAGCGCGCCATCGCGCGCGGCCCGCGGTCGGTCGGCCACAGGCGCGCCTCGGGCGCCAACTCGGCGACGTACTCGATGATCGCCAGCGACTCCCACACGACGACGTCGCCGTGACGGAGCAGCGGCACGCGCCCCGACGGGCTGCCGACGCGCGCCGCGAAGTCGGGCGAGCCCAGCTTCACGAGCCGCTCGGTGAAGGGGAGGCGCGCCTCGGTCATCGCCAGCCAGGGGCGCAGCGACCATGACGAGAGGCGCTTGTCGCCGATCACCAGCTCGAGGCCATCTTGCGTCGCTGCGTCCATCAGCTCTTCTTCTTTCGGCCCGACATGAGCGTGGTCACGATCGCCGCGAGGTCGCTGGCGTCGACGGTGGGTTTGGCCGCGGCGGCGCCGCCCGGCGCGGGTTGGGTCCACTTCTCGATGAACGAGCGCTCGAGCCCCTTCTGCGCCTCGGCGGCGACGTCGGGGAGCACGGCGTTGATCGCATTCGTGTCTAGCGCGAATCCGAGGTTCCCGTGCGCGTCGATGGTCTGCCCCGCGCGCAGGATGCGCCCGAGCGCGCGCTGCAGCACCTCGTCGAGGCGGCGCTGCCACGTGGGCTTGTCGGGCTTGTCGGCGATGCGCTTCGACCACTCGGTGTGGAGGAGCTGCAGCGTCTGGACGACGCCGGTCGGGTCGCCGGCTCCCACGCCCCCGTCGGGGATCTTCTCGAGCGCGGCCAGCTCGCGCTCGAGCTCGGCGAACTCGGCGTCGATCGACGCGAGCAGCGCCGGATCGATCGCCGGCGCCTTCGGGGGATCGGTTGGATCGGCCATCGGGGATGGTTCTCCTAGAAGCGGATGAGCGAGACCGCGCCGGCCATGCTGCGCAGGCCGCGGCGCTCGAGCGCCTTCTCGAGGTTGGTCAGGATCGGCGTGTGCTCGACGTGGCGGCCGACCTTGTAGAAGACCTCCACCGCGGCGAGGTCGAGCGCGCGGCCGAGCTCCTCGTCGCTGGCGTCGAGCGCGGCCTTCACGCGCGGGTGGCTGACGAGCAGGAACTTCTGCACCGCCATCTGCCCGAGCATGCGCAGCGTGTGGGTCATGAGCTCGGGCGAGCCGAGCGGGAGGTGGTGGCGCCAGTAGTTGATGGCGCCGTGGAGGAGGTAGCGGTCCATGCGCGCGCGGTCGCGCCGATAGAGGAGGTCGCGGCGGCGCGTGTACTCGGCGAAGACCTCGTCGACGTGGCGCGCGGCGACGGCGGGCGTGGGCGCGGGCGCCTCGGCGTCGACCTCCTCGGGCGCGGCGGCGGCGAGCTCGGGCAGGCGCGTATACGACCCGAAGACGTCGTCGACCAGCTCCTTGAAGCGGTTGCGGATGCGGCCGGCGAAGGGGCGCACCAGCTCGCGCGCGAGCAGCAGCACCAGCAGCGACGGCGCCTCGATCGCGTCGAAGCGGCGCGCGATCTCGCCGCGGATCGCCGGGTCGCGCAGCGCCGCGATCTCGCGCTCGAGCGCGGCGCTCTCCTCGTCGGTGAGGGCCCTCTTGTCCTTGGTGAGGACGGCGGCGCTGCGCTTGGCGAACCAGGTGACGAGGAAGAGGCGCTGGGCCGCGCTGTAGGCGCGATCGCGCAGCACGGCGACGAGGAGCTCGCGCACGTCGAGCATCTGCCGCCAGTAGGGGCGGAGGTCGCGCGGGTCCATGCCGCCGGCCAGCACCATGCGCGCGACGCGCTCGTGCGGGAGATCGACGACGTCGACGGCGTCGTCGTGGAGGAGGAGCTGCCGCGAGACCTCCGGGCAGGCGACCATCCCGGTCATCGAGAGGTGGTCGCCGATCTGGAGGATGCTGCGCGGGAAGATGGTGCAGACGTCCGAGAGGAACTGCTCGCCGTAGGTCGAGTGGATGTGGCAGCGCCCGTCGGGAAGGAGCATGACGCAGAGCTCGTTCTCGTCGTGCTTCATGAGGTAGCGGGTGCGCCCCTCGTGCTCGACCTTCACGAACGAGGAGTGGACGAAGCGGCGCTCGGGGCCGGCGGTGAGGCGCGAGGCCTTGATGAGCTTGTCGTAGCTGCGATCGTCGACGTCGACGCGCCAGCCGTAGCAGCAGTGGTCCTCGCACTGCGGCCCGATGCAGCCGAAGCGGGCCATGTACTTCATCGTGACGTCGCGGTCCACGGGCCCTCAGGATACCGCGGGTGGCCGCGCTATGCTCGCGCAGTGAGCAGCCTCTACAGCGACGAGCTGGCGGCGGTGCACGAGGCGGGCTTCGGCGAGCTGGCCGAGGCGGCGGCGCGGTGGCTGGTGCGCGCGCTGGCGCGGCGTCGGCTCGACGGAGGCGCGGTCGTCGAGCTGGGGTGCGGCGCGGGGGTGCTGGCGGCGCGGCTCGTCGCGGCGGGGCGGCGCGTCGTCGGCTGCGACGTCTCTCCGGCGATGATCGCGCGGGCGCGGCGGCGCGCACCCGGGGCGCGGCTCTCCGTCGGGAGCGCGTTCGACCTGCGGCTGCCGCGCGGGGCGGCGGCGATCGTCGCGGTCGGGGAGGTGCTCGGGTATCTCGACGAGGGCGAGGCTGCCAGTGAGCACGACGCGCGCCTCGAGCGGCTGTTCGCGCGCGCGGCGCGGGCGCTCGCGCCGGGGGGCCTGTTCGCCTTCGATCTCGCCGGGCCGGGGCGCGCCGGGCCGCGCGGCGAGGTCACGCGCGGGGTGCGCGGCGACGGCTGGGAGGTGCGCGCGCGCTCGACGGAGGATCGGCGCGCGGGCCTGCTCACGCGCGCCATCGAGACCACCGTCGACGGGCGGACGCGGCGCGAGCGCCACCGCCTGCGGCTCTACGCGCCCGAGGCGGTGCTCGCGTCGCTGCGGGCCCACGGCTTCGTCGCGCGGCGCGCGCGCGGGTACGGGCCGCGGCACCCCGTCGACGACGGCCTGGCGCTGTTCGTCGCCACGCGCGGCCGGCGCTGAACGGCGTTCAGCGCGAGGCGTAGCGCGAGTCGGCGGCGGCCTTCACCAGCGAGCGGAACATGTCGGTCATCGACCCGGCGGCGGCGCGGTTCACCGCCCAGGCGGGGATGCTGCCGCCCGGATCGCTGAAGCCGAGGTAGTCGACGTAGGTGCGGTTGCCGTCGAGCGGCGTCAGCTCCCAGCGCCCCTCGGTGTGGCGCATGCGGATGACGCCCTTGGCCGGCGGCGGGCAGCCCTCGTCGGTCTGCTTCCACGTCGAGTGCAGGACGCCGTCGGCGCGGCGCGAGATGGTGACGAAGGCGCAGTAGTCGCGCTTCGAGACCACCGGCGGATCGATGACGATGTGCCACAGCGTCGTCGCGCCGCGCCGCTCGAGCGCGTGCGTCTCGACGGTGGGCGGCATGATCTCGGGGAAGCGATCGAGGTCGGCCAGCACCGCCATCAGCCGCTCCGCCGGGTAGTCGACGGGGCCGAAGGCGCGCACCTCGCGGATCTTCGAGCCCTCGATGGGGCGGGCGACGACGACGAGGCCGTTCTTGGCCGCCACCGGCTCCCAGGCCCCGGCGCTCCCCACCGACGGCGAGCGCACCGGCCGCGCGAGGAGCGCGGCGACCGCACCGTCGAAGGGCTCGCCGGCGATCCCGAGCGACGCGGTGACCGCGACCCCGGAGGCGATCGCGGCGGCGCAGCCGAACGGGATCAGGCGGCGGTGCATGGCGCAGGAGAACGGCACGACCTTTGTCTGTACGCGCCCGCCTGCACGCGCGCAAGGGGACGGTGTGGGTGGCTACTTCGTGAGGCCGTCGGCGAACATCGGCGGCTCGGCGGACAGGAGCTCCTCGAGATCGCGGCGCGCGCGCGCGGCCAGCGGGCTGCCCGTCGCGGCATAGCAGCGCAGGCGCTCCGAGAGGACGTCGCGGCGCCACGGCGGGTGCGGCTCGAGCGCGGCGAAGGCGTCGGCGCACAGGCGGCGACCATCGGCGGCCAGGGCGAGATCGAGGCGCGTGCGCAGGCGATCGGCGTCGAGGAGGCGCACCGCGAACGGCTCGCGCAGGACCGCCTCCAGGCGGGCGCCGGCCGCGCGATCCCGCCGCGCGACCTCGATGGCCAGGCCGAGCGCGCGCTTGACAAGAATGGGCGGCGGCCAGGGATCGCGCCGCACCGCCGTGAAGAGCCGCTCGAGCAGCGTCGCCGCCTCCGCCGTCGCGCCGCGCCGCACCGCCGCGCGCGCCTCGAGGGCGTCAGCCTCCGGCGGCGCGACCGCGCGCAGCGTCGCCAGGATCGGCTGGAACGCCGCCTCGTCGCCGCCGTCGGCGAGCGCCTCCCCGACGACGATCAGCTCCATCGGATCCTCGGGCGCGCGCGGCTGCGAGCGCCACGCCGCCCGCGCCGCCGCCAGCTCGCCCGCCAGCCACGCCTGCATCGCGCGCACGCGCGCCGCGCGCTCCGGGCCCAGCGACGGGGAGAGGCGCGGCTGCTGCTCCTGCGCGGCGAACATCGAGGCGCGGCGATCGGCGAGCTTGTCGAGGTCGAGGGCGCCCGGCGCGACCGGCAGCTTGTCGTCGCCGCGCGCCGCCGCCACCGCCCGCAGCTCGTCGGTCTTGAAGAGCGTGTCCTTGCGCCCCGCGCCGCGCGCGAAGCCGAACTCGACGACGGTGGAGTCGTCGGTCGAGATGGCCTCGCCCTCGGCGGCGGCGATGGCCCGCGCCAGCCCCGGGCCGGCGGCGTGGTGGGCGAAGATGCCCTCGACGTCGTCGACGCGCCACACCTGGCGGAGCGCGCTCTTGTAGGGCTCGGTGGCGATGCGTGCCTTGAGCTGCGCGACGTCGACGGCGAGCGGCGAGCGGGTGGCGACCAGCAGCAGATCGGCCTCCTGCGTGACGAAGGTCTCGATGTGCGGGAACACCGCGGCCAGCGTGGCGTAGACGGTGCGGACCGTCTGCGCGTCGACGGAGTAGGCCTGCACCCACTGGAGGAAGATGCCGCCGTCGGCGAGGCGCGCGTCGATGGCGCGGTAGAAGTCGCTGGTGAAGAGGCTGGAGATGCCGGCGCGGTAGGGGTTCGACGGCTCCGAGAAGATGACGTCGTAGCGGGCGCGCGTCGTGAGGAGCTGCTCGCGCGCGTCGCCGAGCGTGAGGTGGACCTTGGGGTTGCGAAGGACGTCCTGGTTGACCGGCGCGCAGGCGCGGGCGACGTCGACGATGGCCGGCTCGAGCTCGGCGACGTCGACGCGCTCGATCGACGGCACGGCGGCCATCCAGCCGGCGGTGGAGCCGGTGCCGAGGCCGACCACCATCGCCCGCTTCGGCGCCGGGTGGAGCATCGTGCCGACGAGGCCGGACATCACCTGGGTGGGCGCGTCGAAGCGCGAGTTGCCGTCGATTTTACCGTTGACGACAAATGCGAGGCCGACCTCCGAGTCGAGCGCCACCGACGACTCCAGCCCCTCGCGCTCCCAGATGATCGAGGCGCGCAGCGACTCGCGCCAGGCGCGCAGGGCGTTGGGCGAGCCGGAGTGCGGGCCGCGGCCGGCGCCGATCGCGCCGTGACGCCAGGGCGCCGTCGGACCGCGCGCGGCGACGGCGGCGAGCGCGACGACCGCGCAGCCGAGCGGTAGGAGCACGCGGCGCGAGCGCCACGTCGGGGCGAAGGCGAGCGCGGCGACGCCGAGGAGCGCCAGCAGCGCGACGACGAGGCGCCACGCACCGGGCGCGCCGAGGAGCGGCAGGAGGCCGAAGCCGCCGGCGAGCGACCCGACGATCGACCCGGCGGTGTTCCAGGCGTAGGCGAGGCCGACGTGGCGCCCGACGTCGCTGCGGCCGCCGCCGAGGAGCGCGATGAGGAGCGGGAACTGCACGCCGGAGACGAAGGCGGCGGGGAAGACCACGACGGTGGTGACCGCCGCCCAGACGAAGATCTCGGCGCCGAAGCCGAGCGACCCGACGGGGCGAAGGAGGGCGGCGAACATCGCCAGGCGATCGCCGAGCGCGAAGGGGAGCGCGATGAAGAGCGCCTCGGCGGCGCAGGTGAGCGCGAAGCCGGTCGTCGTCGGGGCGCGCCGCTCGCCGCCGGCCGCGTAGGCGGCGCCGCCGGCGCCGATGCCGGCGAGCGCGACGGCGAGGATGAGCCCGAAGGTGTACGACGAGCCGCCGAGGAGCGGCGCCAGCATGCGGTACCAGACGAGCTCCATGAGGAGGAAGGCGAAGCCGACGAGCGCCGCCGCGGCGAGGACGAGCTGCGGCTTCACCGACGGGCGGAGACCCTCCTCCGTCGTCGGTGCTTCGGCGTGCGGCGTGCGCTCGCCGGCGCGGCGCCCGAGCGTGCGCGCGGTGACGGCGACGAGCGCGTTCACCAGCGCCGCGACCCACAGCATGCGGCGGATGCCCAGCACCTCGAGCAGCACGAACGTCGCCAGCACCGCGCCAGCGACGGCGCCCAGCGTGTTCACGCCGTACAGCACCGCCAGGCGGCGCCGCCCGGCGTCGGCGTCGCGCTCGACCGCCTCGGCGGCCGCGGGCAGCGTGCCGCCCATCAGCACCGTCGGTGGCCCGAGGACCAGCGCCGCCAGCGCGAGGCGCGCCAGCGTCGAGCCGACCGACCCGAGCGCCTCCTGTCCGCCGAGCGCGACGTAGGCCCAGCGCGCGGCGTCGACGAGGAGCGGGCTCGCCGCCGCCAGCGCCGCCACCAGAAGCTCGAGGTGCGCGTAGAGGACCAGCGGCCGCCGCGACGCCGCCGCGCGCCGCCCGAGGAGCAGCCCGCCCGCGCCGAGCCCGCCCATGAACACCGCCAGCACCGCCGCCGACGCCGACGTCGACGCGCCGAAGACCAGGCGCAGCTCGCGCAGCCAGCCGACCTGATAGACCAGCGCCGCCAGCCCCGAGCCGAAGAGACACGCAGCGACGGCGCCGAGCGGTGCCGTCCCCCCCGATGCGTCGCGAGAGATCATCGCGCGGCGATTTTACGTCAATAAAACCCTTCGCGCCGGGCGTAGCGCGCCGCGCGCTCGGCGTCGTAGGCGTCGGCATCGAAGCCCTCGCCCTCGAGCTCTCTCAGGATGGCGCCGTTCGACGGCAGCGTTTCGCGCTTGACGAATAATGCCGGCTCCCAGAAGCGCGAGCGGAGGAAGGCCTTCGAGCAGTGGGTGTAGACCGCCTCGACGTCGACGACGATGCCGAGGCGCGGCGCCTTCCCCTCGACGGCGGAGGGCGCGAGCAGCGCGGCGTCGGTGACCAGCGTCGCCCGCCCGTTCACACGCAGCGTCTCCGAGACTCCGGGGACGATGAACAGCAGCCCCGCGCGCGGGTTGCGCACGATGTTGCGGAGCGAGTCGGCGAGGCGGTTCCCCGGGCGCTCCGGCAGGAGCAGCGTCCGATCGTCGAGGACGCGCACGAACCCCGCCGGGTCGCCGCGCGGGCTGACGTCGCAGCGCCCCTCGTCGTCGGCGGTCGCGAGGAGCACGAACGGCGCGCGTTCGATCCACTGCCGCGTGAGCGCGTTCAGCCGATCGCTCAGCTTGGCGCGCACCAGCGCCGTCGGCTCGCCGAGGAGCGCCGCCAGCGCCTCCTCCGTCTCGATGGTCTCGTTGGTCAGGCGATGGCCGCGCATCCGCCGAGTATCGGCGATAATCGGCGGATGTCGTCGTCCTTGCGCGTGCGCGTCGTCGGTGTCGGCGACGCCTTCACCAGCCGCTACCACAACGCCTGCCTGCTCGTGGAGGCCGACGACACTCGCCTCCTCGTCGACGCGCCGCCGGCGCTGGCCCGCGCGCTCCGCGATCTCGGCGAGCGGGGCGGGGCGCGCGTCGGCCTCGACGACGTCGACCACGTGCTCATCACCCACCTCCACGGCGACCACATGGGCGGCCTCGAGCAGCTGCTCTACTGGCGCCGCTTCGTGACGAAGAAGAAGGCGCGGCTCTACGCGATGCCCGAGGTGCTGGCCGGCCTCTGGGAGCACCGCCTCCGCGGCGGGATGGAGGTGCTGCTCGAGGCGGACGGATCGCGGACGCATTTGACGCTAGACGATTTTTGCGACGTGGTGCCGCTCGTCGGTGAGCGCGTCGCCGTCGGGCCGCTGTCGGTCGAGTGGCGCCCGACGGTGCACCACATCCCGACGAGCGCGCTGCGCCTGACCGCCGGCTCGCGGCGCTTCGGCTACAGCGCCGACACTGCGTTCGACCCGTCGCTGGTCGCCTGGCTGGCGGCGGCCGACCTCTTCTTCCACGAGACCAACTTCGGCGTGCACACGCCGCTCGCGCGGCTGGTGACGCTGCCCGAGGAGACGCGCGCGCGCATGCGGCTCATCCACTACTCGGACCTGCTCGATCCCGACGCGGCGCCGATCGTCTGCGCGCGCGAGGGCGATCGCTACGACGTCTGAAGGCGGCGACAGAGGGGTCGACCGCCTGGAGCTCCGCCGCGTGCGCGGTGCGTCCTGCCAGTCGACGAAGGTGAGGACGAGTGCGCCTCTGTCGTAGCGGAGCGCCACCTCGTCGGCGTCCGCCGTCGGTGCGCCGAGGCCGATCGGGACCGCTCTCATGGGGCGAGGATAGCGCGGGCGGTGCGGCGCGGCCTGATCGCGGTGTCGCGGTCGCGGCGCGTCGACGACGGCCGCGCGCGGTCCTCGACGGTGGTGCGGCCCTTGCGTCGAGCGGGGCCATGCCGCAGACGAAGGTGGTCGTCCCGTCGGTGTTCGTGGTGGGGGTGTTGGGGCTGCTGGGGCTGCTGGCGGTCGTGCTGACGCTGTGATCGTCGTCACGCGTTAGGCGCGGCGGCGGAGGGTCACCGCGGCGACGCCGGCGAGGACCAGCCCCGAGGCGAGCGCCATCTGCGGCGTGAAGCGCTCGCCGCCGAGGCTGACCCCGATCAGGACGGCGACCACCGGGTTCACGTAGGCGTAGCTGGTGGCGACGGCGGCGCGCGTGTTCGCGAGGAGAAATTGATAGGCAGAAAAGGCCACCAGCGACCCCAGCACCACCAGGTATCCCCACGCGAACAGCGAGCGCGCGCTCACCGCCGACGGGACGACGCGCTCACCGAGCGCGAAGCCGAGCACCACCAGGAGCACGCCACCGACGAGCATCTGCGCGGCGGTGCGCATCGCGCCGGCGGGGAGCGGCAGGCGGCGGCTCCACACCGAGCCGAGCGCCCAACTCGCCGGCGCGATCAACACGAATAGCGCCCCGAGGCCGAGGTGCAACGAGCCGGTGCCGCCGCGCAGCGCCAGCCACGCCGAGCCGAGGAAGCCGACGCCGAGGCCGGCCCACTCGACGACGCCCGGGCGCTCGCCGAAGCGCAGCGCGAACAGCGCCGCGAAGAGCGGCATCGAGGCCACCGACACCGCCGCCAGGCTCGACGAGACGCCGCCGACGGTGAGCGCCAGCCCGACGAAGCCGTTGCCGATGGTGAGCAGGAGAAAGCCCACCAGCGCCGCCGCGCGCCACTCGCGCAGCGTCGGGGACTTGTGCCCGCGAAGGCGCAGCCAGCCGTAGAGGAGCGCGCCCGCGACGATGAAGCGAGCGCCGCTCATCGTCAGCGGCGGCAGCGTCTCGACGGCGACCTTCATCCCGAAGTAGGTCGAGCCCCAGATCACGTACACCGCGAGGAGCGCGAAGAGGATCGCCGAGCGCCCCGGGACGACGTCCTCGGCGGTGGGCGCGGCGGCGTGCAGCGTGGTGGTGGGCGCAGCGGACATGCGCTTCACGATGCGGTCGGCGGTGGGTCGCGCCAGGGGCAGTCGGCGCGCGGGTGAACCGATCCAGTTGGGCGGGCGCGACAGTTCGACAGCCTCGGGGAGCCAAACTGTACCGGTCCTGTGCCGCGCAGCTCGGTACACTGTACCGATGCAGATGGGCGGAGAGGGCGACACGCTGTACGAGCGGCTCGCGACCAAGCTGGCCGGCAGGATCGCGCGCGGGGCGCTCCGCCGCGGGGCGCGCATGCCGTCGGTGCGCGCGCTCAGCCAGAAGGAGGGGCGAGCGTCGCCACGGTGGTCTCGGCCTATCGCCTCCTCGAGGATCGCGGGCTGGTCGAGAGCCGGCCGCAGTCGGGCCACTACGTGCGCGGCGAGCCGCGCCCCGATCCCGCCGCCAGCGCGCCGCTCGAGCCGCGCCCGGTGCGGGCGGCGCGATCCGGCGGCGAGGGGAGCCGCGTGCAGGTCGCCGAGCGCGTGCGGACGCTCTTTCGCAGCCTGCGCGACCCGTCGCTGATCCCGCTCGGCGCGGCCATCCCGCACGCCAGCATCCTCCCCGCCGAGGCGCTCTCGCGCGCCCTCGCCCGCAACGCGCGCGACGTCGGCAACGGCACCCTCGGCTACGAGGCCGTCGTCGGCAACGCCGCGCTGCGCCGCCAGCTCGCCCGCCGCGCGCTCGACGCCGGCTGCGGCCTGCACCCCGACGAGCTGGTGGTCACCGTCGGCGCGATGGAGGCGCTGCACCTCGCGCTCCGCGCCACCACCCGCCCCGGCAACACCGTCGCCGTCGAGACGCCCACCTATTACGGGCTCCTGCAGCTCCTCGAGAGCCTCGGCCTGCGCGTCGTCGAGATCCCCGCGCACCCGCGCCTCGGGATGGACCTCGACGCGCTCGACGCGACGCTGCGCGCGGGCCACGTGCGCGCGGTGATGGCGGTCCCCAGCTTCTCCAATCCGCTCGGGGCGCTGATGCCCGACGACGCCAAGGAGCGCCTGGTGGCGACGCTGGCGCGGCACGAGATCCCGCTCATCGAGGACGACGTCTACGGCGAGCTCGGCTGGAGCGACGGCCGGCCGCGCGCGGCCAAGGCGTTCGATCGGCGCGGCCTCGTGCTCCTCTGCGGGTCGGTGTCGAAGACGATCGCGCCCGGGCTGCGCGTCGGCTGGATCGCGCCCGGGCGCTACTTCGAGGAGGTCGAGCGGCTGAAGTTCGCGCAGACGGTGACGTCGCCGACGCTGGCGCAGCGCGCGGTGGCCGAGCTGCTCGAGAGCGGCGGGTACGATCGCCATCTGCGGCGGATGCGCAAGCGCGTGGCCGAGCAGGTGGGCGCGGTGTCGGAGCTGGTGTCGGCGACGTTCCCGTCGGGGACGCGGGTGGCGTGGCCGGCGGGCGGCTTCGTCCTGTGGGTGGAGCTGCCGGCGCGCGTGAGCGCCGTCGAGCTGCAGCTCCGGGCGCTCGGGCGCGGGATCACCATCGCGCCGGGGCCGGTCTTCTCGGCGCGCGAGCGCTTCGGCTCCTGCGTGCGCCTCTCGTGCGGCGCGCCGGTGACGACGGAGATCGCGGCGGCGGTGCGCACCGTCGGGCGGCTCGCCTGCGCGCTCGCCGACGAAGCGAGCGAGCGGACGGTCGTCTCTTGAAACGGCGCGAGGGTCGGTCAGGTTGACGGCCCTCATGCACACGCTCGCTCGATTCGTCGTCGTCCCCGCGCTGGCCGCCTCGGCGCTCGTCGCCACGCTCACCGCCCCGGCGCACGCCAAGGTCCTCGCCGTGAGCCCGACGTCTCCGTTCGCCGTCGCGGCCCCGCGCGCGGAGGCGGCGCAGCGGCGCACCGGCCGCCTCTGGTGGATCCTCCGTCACATGGACGGCGGCGGCGCGCTGCGGCCGCTCGCGCCCGTCGACCAGTCGTCCGGGAGACCGGCGTCGCTCGGCTCGAGCTGGGCCGTCCGTCTCAAGTTTCCCTTCTGAGCTCCGTATCATCGACGTCGTGTCCAGAGACGTCGTCTCCCTCCTCGTCTGGTGGCTGCTCCTCGGGCTGGGGCCACCGCTCCTCGTGCGCCGCTCCGCGCTTCGCCACGGCGAGCGCGTCTACGCGCGGCTCTTCGCCTGGGGGGCACCCATCGTCGTCGCGGCGATCTGGACGCACGGCGTGCTGTTCGATCCGCCGAACAACTGGCTGCTCCTCGACGAGCAGGGCCTCTTCGCCTTCTGGTTCAAGAGCCACCCGGAGTACGTCCTCCGCCGCAACGCCGGCTGGGTCGCGGGGCTCCTCGCCGTCGGGATCGTGCCGGCGGTGGCGCTCCTCGTCGGGGCGCGGGCGCACGCGCGCGCGGTACCGGGCGGGCGCGCGCCGCTCGCCTGGCGCCTCGTCGTCTTGGGGGCGCTCGTCGCGCGGCACGCGCCCGATCACGTGATGGACCTGCTCGTCCTGTCGCGGTCGTTCCCCGACAAGACGCGCTTCCTCGACGCCGAGGCGCTGCTCGCGTTCGTCGCCGGCGTGGCGCTGATCGCGGCCGGCCTGCGCACCGCCCGGCGCGCGTGATCGGCGGCGCACGCGGTATGCTCGCCGCGTGCGGAGCTACTTCACCTTCCCCGACGGCGTCCTCGGGTACGACTGCGCGCGCTGCGGCCAGCGCTGCTGTCGCGGCAAGGGGATCGCGCTGACCGCCGACGAGCTGGTGCCGCTCGCGCGGCGCGCGCCGTCGGTGGCGGGGCAGCTCCGGCTGCGCGCGGGCGGATCGGTGCACGCGACCGACCTGACCGATGGCTGCTGGTTCCTCGCGGGGGACGGGCGCTGCGCCGTCGAGGTGGAGGAGGGGCGCCGGGCGAAGCCGGCGACCTGCCGGCTGTTCCCCTTCAATCGTGTCTATCGGGTGGGCGAGGTGCGCGTCGTCGACGTGAACACGACGCTCTGCCCGATCGAGGTGGTGGCCGACGGGGGCGCGCGCCACGCGGAGCTGGCGGCGGAGATCGACGTCGAGGCGGGGCGCGGGTCGCCGCTCGTCGACGTGCCGCTCCCGGTGCCGCCCGAGCTGCCGGCGACCTGGGTCGACGACGAGGAGGCGATCGCGCGGCGGCTGCACGCGCTCGCCTCTCGGGGCAGCGACGAGACGGGCGACGCGCTCGACGCGCTGGCGGAGGCGCTCGGCCTCGGCGACGCCGCCGCCGCGCGACGGCGCGCGCTCGGGTGGGCGGCGCTGGCCGGCCTCGACGCCGCCGCGCTGGCGGCGCACGCGCGGCGGGCGCTGCCGTCGGTGGCGCTGGCGCTCCCGTCGTGGCGCGTGGGGCGGCTCTTCTCGCCGCGCCCGGCGCCCTGGCCGATCGCCGTCGCCGCGGTGGCCTCGCGCGCCCACGCGCTCCTCGCCCTCGCCGCCAGCGCCGTCGCTGCGAGCGGCGCGCCGCCCTCGATCCGCGGCGTCACCGAGCTCGCGCACGACGGCGCGCAGGCGCTCGAGATCATCGCGCGCTGGGACGACCCCGTCGCCGCGCCCGCCACCTTCGCCGTCGACGTCCCGCCCGCGCTCCAGCCCGGCCTCGGCGCCGCGCTCGGCGCCGCCTTCCGCCCCGGCCCGAGCGGCGCGCGCCGCACCCTCGGCGAGATCGCCGCCGTCGCCGCCGCCGCGCTGCCGCCCGAGGCGCGCCCGCTCACCCTCGCGCTCGTCGGGGCGCTCCTCCCGACGCTCTTTCCGTCTAGCGTCTAATCGGTGCCCTGGTGATCGCTCGCCTCGCGCCGCTCGTCGCCGTCATCGTCGTCGGTTCGTCCGCGCTCGCCGCTCCGCCCAATCGCCTCCAGGCCGATCCGCCGTCGGTCTGCGAGGACTGCGCCGAGTGGAACCGCCCGCGCGCCCCGTTCCGGATCGCCGGCAACACCTGGTTCGTCGGCCCGGCCGGCCTCTCGTCGGTGCTGATCGTGACGAGCGCCGGCCTCATCCTCGTCGACGGCGCGCTGCCCCAATCGGCGCCGCTCATCGACGCGAACATCCGCGCGCTCGGCTTCCGGACCGAGGACCTCAAGCTGATCGTGAACGGGCACGCCCATCACGATCACGCGGGCGGCATCGCGGCGCTGCAGCGCTTCAGCGGCGCGACCGTCGCCGCCTCCGCCGCCGGCGCGCGGGCCCTCGCCGCCGGGAGGCCGACGCCCGACGACCCGCAGGCCGCGTTCGGCGACGAGGGCGCGTTCCCGCGCGTGGCCACCGTGCGCGCCGTCCGCGACGGCGAGGTGCTGCGGGTGGGCGACGTCGAGCTCACCGCGCACACCACGCCGGGCCACACCCCGGGCAGCACGACCTGGACGTGGCGCTCCTGCGAGCGCGGGCGCTGCCTCGACGTCGTCTACGCCGACAGCCTCTCGTCGGTGTCGGCGCCCGGCTTCCGCTTCACCGGGGACGCGACCCACCCGTCGCTGGTCCCGACGATGCGCGCGAGCATCGCCAAGGTCGCGGCGCTGCCGTGCGACGTCCTCCTCACCGCCCACCCCGCGGTCGGCGATCTCGACGGCAAGCTGAAGCGCCGCGCCTTCGTCGAGCCGGGCGCGTGCCGCGCGCTCGCCGCGCGGATGACGGCGGCGCTCGACGAGCGCATCGCCGAGGAGCAGAAGGCGCCGCAGGCCCCGACGTCGCCGAAGGCGCCCAAGCCCCGGCCCTGATTCATGTCTATCGGGAATCCAGCGTGGGCGGTCCTCGCGCGCGGGCTGCTCCTCTTCGTCGCCGCCTTCGCCGGCGGCGCGGTCAACTCCATCGCCGGCGGCGGCTCGCTGTTCACCTTCAGCGCCCTCGTCGCCGTCGGCGTCCCGCCGGTGCTCTCGAACGCCACCAGCACGGTGGCGCTCCTCCCCGGCTCGGTGGCGTCGCTCGTCGGCTACCGCGGCACCCTCGCGCGCCGCGAGCCGCTCGTCCTCACCCTCGTCGTGACCGGCCTCGCCGGCGGCGTCGCGGGCGCGTGGCTGCTCCTCCGCGCGGGCGACGCGCTCTTCGCCAAGATCGTCCCCTGGCTCATCCTCGGCGCCACGCTCCTCTTCGCCGCGCAGGGGCGAATCCAGGCGTTCCTCTCGCGCGGCGACCGCGCCGTCGCCGACGACGCCCACCCCGGCCCCGCGCGCGTCGTCGGCCTCGCCGCCTTCCAGCTCGTCGTCGCGACCTATGGTGGCTTCTTCGGCGCAGGCATGGGCATCCTCATGCTCGGCGCCTTCGGCGTCCTCGGACTCACGAGCCTCCACCGCATGAACGCGCTCAAACACTACGCCGCCGTCAGCATCAACTCCGTCGCCGCGGCCACCTTCGTCGTCGCCGGCACCGTGCGCTGGCCCGAGGCGGCGCTGATGACCGTCGCCGCCGTCGCGGGGGGCTACGGCGGCGCCCGCCTGGCGCGCCGCACCCCCGTCGCGGTCGTGCGCCGCGTCGTCGTGGTCATCGGCCTCGGCATCACCGCGGTGATGTTCTGGCGCCTCTTCGGAGGCCGCTCGTGAGGCGCGCCCTCGCCGCCGCGCTGATCGTCGCGCTCTCGACGGGGGCGGCGCGCGCCGGCGAGCCTCCGCCGGCGATCGAGGAGGAGGCACGCGCCCTCGAGGCGCTCCACGACGCCGCCCACGCCCGCCGCGTGCGCCTCTCGGCGGCGGTCCTCGGCTGGGGCGCGCTCTCGACGGTGGGCGGCGCCGCGCTGATGATCCCCGACGCCGCCAACCAGTCCTACCGCGTCGCCGGCGGCGCCACGCTCGCCTTCGGCGCCATCGACGTGGTCATCGCCGCGCTCGGCCTCGTCGGGCTGCGCGCCGAGCAGCGCTCGTGGACCGCCGCGCAGGCCGAGCGCCGCACGCCCGACGGCCTCCGCCGCGCGCGCCTCCGCCTGGCCAACGCCGAGCGCCGCGAGGCCATCGCCTACGCCGTCAACCTCGGCCTCGACGTCGCCTACCTCGCCGGCGGCCTCATCGCCGTCGGCGTCTCGCAGACCAGCGTCGCCGATCCCGACCGCTGGCTCGCCGCCGGCATCGCCACCACCATCCAGGCGCTGTTCCTCGTCGGCATCGACGTCGTCGGCACGCTCACCGCGAGCGGCGTCCAGTCGCGCCTCCTCGACGCCTGGGCCAAGAGCGGCGTCGCCGTCCTCCCCAGCGCCGCGCCCGTCGCCGGAGGCGTCGTCGTCGGCGCCGTCGGGCGCTTCTGACGATGGCCTCGAACCACCGCTACCGCCTCGATCGCGAGGGCCTCGACGCGGTCTGCGCCGCCTGGTGGGCGGGCGAGCACCCCGAAGGGCCGCCCTGGTCCAGCACCCCCGACGAGACCCGCGCCAAAATCGCGCTAGACATCAAAGGCCTCCTCAAGCGCCGCCGCGCCGCCACCCCCGGCGACGTCGCCGCCCTCGCCGCCGTCGAGGCGGCCACCACCGCCAGCGCCGAGCGGGCCGCCGCCCGCCGCGAGCGCCTCGCCTGGCTCGACCGGCAGCCGACCCCTTACCTGCTCAACCTCCTCCAGGCGGCGCGCCCGAGCGGCTTCGCCTCGTGGATGAACTTCGAGATCTACGCCGGCGCGATGGGCGACCCCAACCGCACATTCTCGCTAGACGAGATCAAGGCCATCCTCGCCACCCGCGAGCACGTCCCCAACCGCGCCGAGCGCGAGGCCGCGCGCCGTACCCGCGCCACCAGCGCGCGCAAGCAGCGCCAGCGCCCTCCCCCGCCGCGTCGTCGCTAGCGCGCCGCGAAATCATTGCTACGTTGAACGGATGATGACCAAGGCTCTCGTCGGCAAAGCCGTCGGCGGCGCGTCCCTCGATCGTCACGTCGTCACCCGCAAGCAGAAGCGCGCCGCGCTCGCCATCGCGATGGTCGCCGACCTCGTCCAGCTGGGCCTCTTCCCGCTGTTCGTCGAGGGCGCGCTCTCGCCCTTCGACGGCGCCCTCGACGCCCTCGTCGCCCTCTCGCTGATCCTCGTCCTCGGCTGGCGCTGGCGCACCGCCCTCGCGCTCGCCGTCGAGCTCCTCCCCGGCGTCGCGCTCTTCCCCACCTGGACCGCCGTCGTCGCCACGCTGCGCGCCGCCGACCCCGCCCCGCCCGTGAATCGCGATAGACAATAACTACGTCGTCTGCAGCAGGGCGAAGGCGCGCTCCCAGCATCCCGCCGCCAGATCGCCGCGCCGGATCCAGAAATAGACGACGCCCGGCCCGTCCCACGGCTCGCCGTCGCCGCTCGCCGCCTGCAGCAGCAGCACGAGGTCGCGCATCTCGTCGACGAGCTCGGCGACGCTCGTCCACTCGTAGTCTTCGTACCGGAAGCGCGCGCCGCCATCTTGGCGCATGACGGCGTTGAAGCGAATCTCTCCGCCCTGCACGGCGTCGGCGTGCCCGAGGATGCGGCTCCCGATGAAGTCGCCGCGCAGCCGCGCGCGCAGCTCACAGTAGCGCTCCTTCTCTCCGCCAACGAGCAGCGGCCTGATCGCCGGGATCGTGGCGCCCTCGTCGCCGTCGAGCTCCTCGACCGCCGGCAGCGTCCACTCCTCGGCGAAGCGCGCGCTCGCCGCCGCGGCGACCGGCACCGGCGCGCGCTCGACGCGGACCAGCCGGCTCGCGCGCGTGTCGGTGTAGATCACGCGCGCGCGGTCGGGCGCCTCACCGCGATCGTACCCGGTGAGCGCCCCGTCGAAGAAGAACGACAGCAGCCCTTCCGACGGCAGCACCCCGTCGGCTGCCGCGAACGGGGCGAGGTCGCGCAGATCGAGCTGCCCGATGAACGAGAGCGCGACGCCATCGACGACCGGCCAGGCGGCGCCCTCCGCCACGTCGGGCAACCCGCCGAATCGCGACCGCCCGAGGATGCTCCCTGGGCCTCGCGGCGACGGCCGCGCGGTCACGCGGATCGACGGCGCCGCCACGTCCCGCACCGCCGCCCCGACACCGCTCTCGGCCAGCCGCGCCGCGAGCGCCGCGCGCGTCTTCATCCAGCGCTGGCGACGGGCGGCAGCTCGCCGCGCAGGATCCCGCGGGCGCGCATGAGCGCGAAGCCGAGGAGGTTCAGCCCCAGCCACTCCGCCGGCCGCCCCACCGCCGGGTTGCGCGGCCCGAGGCCGATCCCCCACACGCGATCGAGCGGGCTGGCCTCGACGAGCACCGCATCCTCGGTAGACAACAAATGGTCGCGCAGCGCCGCCTTCGCGCTGAACTTCGCCAGGCTCGCGCGCGTGACGATGTCGAACCGCGCCCCGACCCAGCGCGCCTCGTCCCACGGCTTCACCGCGCGCCCCAGCTTCTTCGCCTCGCGCGCATCGGTGGCCCGCAGGATCCGCGCCCGCGTCGCCTCGTCGCCCATGAGGCGCGCCTTCTCCGCCATCATGAAGTGCTCGGCCGTCGCGTAGCGCTGCCCGTCGACGGCGAAGGCCGACGGCCACCACTGCGAGAACACCCGGTCGCCCTCGATGCCGTCGTCGGCGTCGATGCGCCAGAACGGCCGATAGACAAAAATTCGCCCCGCCGCCACCGCCGCCTCGAGCGCGGCCCGGTCGAGCGGCAGCGTCACGCGGCCAGCGGCGCCCGCCCGGCGCCCTCCTCGAGGATGGCCAGCGTCTCCTCGACCGAGTCGGCGAGGACGATGCGGTCGCGCAGCGCCGCCCCGCCCGCCGTCGGCACCACGAGGCCGCGGAGGTGGCGCCGCGTCACCTGGAGGCCGAACTTCTCCCCGCGCCGCGCCACGTTGTCGCGGAGCAGCCGCGCGTACATCCCCAGCCGCTCGGCGTCGGTCGCCCGCGGGATGCGCTCGCCGCGATCGAACAGCGCGCGCACCTCGCGGAAGACGAAGGGATCGTCGATCGCCGCCCGCCCGATCATCACCCCGGCGCAGCCGGTCTCGTCGAGCGCCCGCCGCGCGTCGTCGGCCGAGCGCACGTCGCCGTTGACCACCACCGGGATCGCCACCGCCTCGCGCACCCGCCGCGCCCAGCTCCAGTCGGCCTGCCCCGAGTGCCCCATCTTCGCCGTGCGGCAGTGGACGGTGATCGCCGCGATCCCCGCCCCCTCGAGGCGCCGCGCCAGCTCGACGATGGGCATCTGCTTCTCGTCGCCCCAGCCGATGCGCGTCTTCACCGTCACCGGCACGCGCTCGCCGATGGCGCGCACGATCGCGCCCGCCATCTCGACCATCTTCGTCGGCTCGCGCAGCCAGGCCGCCCCCGCGCCGGTGCGCGCGACGCGCGGCACCCAGCAGCCGCAGTTCACGTCGACGAAGGCCGGGCGCGCCTCGGCCGCCAGCTCGGCCGCCTCGACGAGGAGCTGCGGGTTGGCGCCGTAGATCTGGATCGCCGTCGTCGCGCCGGGCGCGGTGTCCTCGGGGGCGAGCTCGACCTTGCGCGCGGCGATCTTGCAGCCGTTGACCAGGCTCTCGGCGCGCACGAACTCCGTGACGGTGACGTCGGCGCCGAGCTCCCGGCAGAGCTGGCGATAGGGCACGTCCGACACGTCCTCCATCGGCGCGAGGAACACCGGCGGGAGGGGCCCGCCGAACAGCGACCGCAACTGCAACGACAACACGGCGATTCCATACCACAGGCTCTGCTGGCATGCTCCGCCCGATGCACCGCCTGGTCGCCGTCGTGTTCCTTGTCGTCGCCGCCTGCTCCGACGGTGGCGTCCCGCAGTCCCCGTCGCCGGATCTGGCCCCCGCGCCGCCCGACCTCCTCGTCGTCGACAAGGTGGCGACCTGCGCCAGCACCTTCGGCACCGCGCTCACCGCCGCCTTCGGCCGCCTCGACGGCGTCGTGCGCGCGGTGGTCCCGCCGGCGCACCCGACCTGCGCCAAGCCGAACAGCGACCACCTGGTGCTCCAGGTCGACTCGGGCGGCCAGACCTACCGGATGGTGGTGAACGTGCTCTCCGATCGCGCCGGCAGCGATCCGCGCGTGCGGCTGGCGACGACGATGCACGCGCTCCCCGGCGCCGCCTTCGCCGACGGCTGGCACCCCGGCGAGGCGCTCGACTTCGTGAACACCCTCGGTCTGCACGACGCCGCCTTCACGCCCTACGACATGAATCCGCTCGTCGAGGCGCTCACCGCCCAGCTCTGGGTCGGCGCGCCCATCTCGGTCTACGCCACGAGCTCGGGCGGGGACAGCGCGCACCTCGTCCATCGCAACCGCCCCGATCAGGACGGCGCAATTGTCGTCAATCCGAATACCGCCTCGCCGACTTTCCTCCTGCTGGCCTTCTCGACGCAGACCTTCTGATGGGCGCCCACGGCGGCGACTCCCTCTACGAGGTGCTGGTCAACACGCGCGACCGGGACTCGTACATGGAGTCGTCGTCGAGCTTCACCTTCTACGTCTGCAGCACCGCCTTCGGCGACGAGCTCTGCCGCTTCAGCGGCTCGTGGGACAGCGACGCGAGCGGCGATCGCAAGAGCGGCACGCAGACGGTGTCCATCGAGGGGCACTTCGCCGTCGCCGCCGACGACGAGGGCCGCGAGGAGCGCGTCGAGCTCCCGGTCGCGATCGCGCTCGCCTCCGACGGCGACGCGCTCCTCCTCACCTGGGCCGACGGCCGCACCGAGCGGCGCGCGCGGCGCGAGGCCATCGCCGTCACGAAGTACGGCGAGCCCTTCTCGATGAAGCGGCTCGTCCGACGGGCGCAGCAGTAAGCGCTTGCGCGAAAGGAGCATCTGGTCCCCCAATACGGCAGAGGGGGCGGATGCTGCTACCGAAGGCGGGGTCACCACGCGACGAGGTCATGCGGGAGCTGCGCGCGGCGCGCGCGAACGACGTGCGCTGGCGCGACGGGCGCGTCTTCAGCCTGGTCTACTGGTGCGGCGACGACGTGCTCGGGCTCCTCAAGGAGGCGTCGGCCGAGCTGTTCTGCGAAAACGGCCTCAACCCGACGGCGTTCCCGTCGCTGCGGCGCTTCGAGACCGAGGTCCTCCAGATGGTCGCGGGGCTCCTCGGCCACCCCGACGCCGCGGGCACGATGACCTCGGGCGGCACCGAGAGCATCCTCATGGCGGTGAAGACGGCGCGCGATCACGCGCGCGCGACGAAGCCGCGGCGCGGGCGCCCCAACGTCGTCCTGCCGACGACGGCGCACCCGGCGTTCGACAAGGCTGGCCAGTACTTCGACGTGGAGATGCGCCACGTCCCCGTCGACGGCGCGCTGCGCGTCGACCTCGCCGCCGTCGAGGCGGCGATCACCGAGGACACCATCCTCCTCGTCGGCTCGGCGCCCGCCTACCCGCACGGGGTCATCGATCCCATCGCCGAGCTGGGCGCGCTCGCCGAGCGCCGCGGCCTGCTCCTGCACGTCGACGCCTGCGTGGGCGGGATGCTCCTGCCCTTCGTCGAGCGGCTGGGCTACCCGCTGCCGCCGTTCGACTTCCGCGTCCCCGGCGTGACCTCGATGTCGGCCGACCTCCACAAGTACGGCTGGGCGGCCAAGGGCGCGTCGGTGGTCCTCTATCGGACGCGCGCGCTGCGGCAGCACCAATTTGTTGTCTATCCGGATTGGCCCGGCGGGCTGTACGGCTCGCCGTCGATGCCGGGGACGCGCCCCGGCGGGCCGATCGCCGCGGCCTGGGCGGTGATGCGCCACCTCGGCGAGGAGGGCTATCTGCGCCACGCGCGCACCACGATGGAGACGGCGCGGCGGCTCATCGACGGCGCGCGCGCCCTCCCCGGCCTGTTCGTCTTCGGCGAGCCGCACTGCGCGGTGTTCGCCATCGGCTCGACGGAGCTCGACGTCTACGCCGTCGGGGACCGCATGCAGGAGCGCGGCTGGCTCCTCGATCGCCAGCAGCGCCCGCCGTCGCTGCACCTGACCGTCACGCCGCTCCACGCGCCGCACGTCGACGCCATCCTGGCCGACCTGCGCGCCTCCGTCGACGAGGTGCGCGCCGCCGGCTCGTCGGCGGCGGGCGCGGGCGCGGCGGCGATGTACGGCATGCTGGGCGCGCTGCCCGACCGCGCGCAGGTCGGCGACTTCGTCCGCGAGTTCCTGGACTCCCTCGATCGTGTCTAGCACTTTATCCCCCGCCACCGCCGCGCTGGCCGCCATCGTCTTCGTCGCCTTCGTCGTCGAGGCGGCGGTGGGCTTCGGCGCGACCGTGATCACCGTGACGCTGGCGGCGCAGTTCCTGCCGCTCGACGCCACGCTGGCGTCGTTCATCCCGCTCAACCTCGCGCTGTCGATCGTGATCGTCTCGCGCAACCTGCGCTTCGTCGACTGGCGGCTGCTCCTCCGCTTCGTGCTGCCGCTCGCGGCCGTCGGCCTCGCCGCCGGCCTGGCGCTGTTCAAGCTGCGGTCGACCGAGGCGCTGCGCCTCGCCTTCGCGCTGTTCGTGGTCGCGCTCTCGTCGGTGGAGCTGCTCCGCGCCACGCGCGCCGCCGCCGAGCCGCCGCCCGCCGCGCGCACGCCGCTCGTCGTCGTCAACGTGATCCTCGGCGGCTTCATCCACGGCCTCTTCGGCACCGGCGGCCCGATGCTGGTGTGGGCCTGCGGGCGGATGCTCGGCGACAAGTCGCGCTTCCGCGCGACGCTGGCGGTGGTGTGGATGGTCCTCAACAGCGCGCTCGTCATCAGCTACGCGCGCCTCGGCACGCTCGGCCGCGAGAGCGCCGAGCGCTCGGCCTTCCTGGTCCCGTCGCTGCTCCTGGCGCTGGTCGTCGGCGAGCGGCTCCACCGGCGCCTCGAGGGGCGCCGCTTCCTCCTCGCGCTCTGGCTGCTGCTCCTCGCCGCGGGGCTGGCCCTGGCGGTGCGCAGCCTGCGCGCCATTTTGTGATGGACATGAATCTGCCGACCCGCTTCGACTCGCTCCTCGATCTGGCGCGCCTCCCCTGGTTCGAGGAGCGCGGCGGCCGCCTGCTGCTCGCCGACCGCGCGCTCGTCGGGGACGGCGCGATCGACATCCACACCCACCTCGCGCTGGCCTACGGCCCGCGCCCGCGCCTCGACCTCGCGCGCGCCTGGCCGGAGACCGAGCACTACCTGCCGAAGGAGCGCGCGCTCGACCTCGACGTCTACGCCAACCGCAACTTCAGCGACGACGATCTCAAGCGGATGTCGCGCGATCTCACCTTCCGCAGCCTCACCGCCGGCGGGATGCGCCGCACGCACACCGCCGCCAATTTGCGCCGCGAGATGGACGAACTCGGCATCACCCGCTCGGTGCTGCTGGCGATCGACTACGCGGCCCTCTCGCACAACAGCGAGTGGTGGCTCGAGTCGACGCGCGGGATGGCGAACCTCGTGACCTTCGGGTCGGTGCACCCCTACACGCCGTTCCCGTCGCGGCGGCTCGACGCGCTGGTGGCGATGGGGGCGCGCGGGGTGAAGGTGCACCCGGCGGTGCAGCTGGTGGCGCCCGACGACCCGCTGGCGATGCGCATCTATCGGCTGGCGGGCGCGCGGCGGCTGCCGGTCCTGTTCCACTGCGGCCCCGTCGGCATCGAGCCGCCGATCGGGCGCTGGCTCACGCAGGTGAAGCGCTACGAGCGCGCCATCGCCGAGAACCCCGAGACCCAATTCGTCCTCGGGCACGCGGGCGCGCTGCAGATGCCCGAGGCGCTGCACCTCGCCAAGCGCTTCGGCAACGTCTGGCTGGAGACCTCGAGCCAGTCGCTGTCGGCGGTGCGCCGGTTGGTCGCGGAGATGCCCGAGCGGACGATGTTCGGCACCGACTGGCCCTTCTACCACCAGGCGATCGGCCTCGCGAAGCTGTTCATCGCCGCCGGCGACGACGCCCGCGCCCGCCAGGCCATCCTGTCGGAGAACGCCCGCCGCCTCTTCCGGCTCGCCTCCGGCACCGCGCTGTAGCGGCATCGGCGCACTTAATCGACCGGTGGTCACTTGACAGTTGACCCATGGTCGCTTATTAACTGACTCGTGGTCAGGAAAAATCTTCAGCGCGCGCGCCGGCCCGAGGACAAGGCCGACCGGCGCCGCGACATTCTCGACGCCGCGGCGGCGCTGTTCGCCGAGCGCCCGTTCGCCGATCTGACGCTGGCGGAGGTGGCGGCGCGGGCCGGGCTCGCCAAGGGGTCGCTCTTCAACTACTTCCCGACGAAGGAGGCGCTCTTCCTGGCGCTCCTCGACGAGGAGCTGGGCGCCTGGCTGGCGGAGGTCGACGCCGAGCTCGAGCACCCCGGCCCGGGGCCGATGACGCCGCGGCGGGTGGCGCGCCTCTTCCACCGCACCCTCATGGCGCGCACGATGTTCGTGCGGCTGCTGGCGCTGCTCTCGACGGTGCTCGAGCACAACCTGCCGCTCGACGCGGTGGTCGCCTTCAAGACGACGCTCCTGCATCGCCTGGCGGCGACGGGGGCGCGGCTCGAGCGGCGGCTGACCGCGCTGCGCGCCGGCGACGGTGTGCGGCTGCTCCTGCGCATCGATGCGCTGACCATCGGCCTCTGGCAGCTCGCCGATCAGGCGCCGGTGGTGAAGGAGGCGCTCAGCCGCCCCGAGCTGGCCGTCCTGGCCGTCCGTTTCGACGAGGAGCTGGCCGACGCGCTCGCCCAGCTCTTCGAGGGATCCGTTCAACCGAAGCCGAAGGAGTAAATGATGGACACGAATTCGCCCCGCCTCACTGCCCTGGTCACCGGCGCGTCGAGCGGCATCGGCCTCTCGTTCGCCAAGCTGTTCGCCGCCGACAAGCACGACCTCGTGCTGGTGGCGCGCTCGGCCGGCAAGCTCGAGGAGCTGGCGCGCGAGCTGCGCGCGGCGAACGGCATCGAGGTGACGGTGATCCCGGCCGACCTCGCCAGGCCGGGCGCCGCCGCCGAGCTGCACGCCGAGCTCGAGCGGCGCGGGATCGCCGTCGACGTGCTGGTGAACAACGCCGGCTACGGCCTCTTCGGCGCCTTCACCGAGACCGATCTCCAGTACGAGCTCTCGATGATCCAGGTGAACATCGTGACGCTGACCGAGCTGACCAAGCGCCTCCTTCCGGGGATAGTGGCGCGGAAGCGCGGGCGCGTCCTCAACGTGGCGTCGACGGCGGCGTTCCAGCCGGGGCCGCTCATGGCGGTCTACTACGCGACGAAGGCCTACGTGCTGTCGTTCTCCGAGGCGCTGGCCGAGGAGCTCGACGGGAGCGGCGTCACGGTGACGGCGCTCTGCCCGGGGCCGACGGCGAGCGGCTTCCAGTCGGCGGCGCAGCTCGAGGCGTCGAAGCTGGTGGCCGGCAAGAAGCTGCCCGACTCGGACTCGGTGGCGAAGATCGGCTACGACGCGCTGTGGAGGGGCAAGCGCGTGGTGATCCCCGGCGCGAACAACTGGATCCTCGCGCAGAGCGTGCGGTTCCTGCCGCGCAACACCGTCGCGCGCATCGTGAAGAAGACGCAGGCGCGGTCGCACAACTGATAGGCTGTTCGCGCTGTGGCGACCTCCGCGGAAGAGATGTGGCAGTTGGTGCTGGCGGGCTCGGACGAGCTCGCCGACGAGCTGGGGCTCGAGGAGCCGCCGGCGGTGTTCACGCCGAAGCGCGTGCTGCCGGCGATCGACGCCTGGCTGGCCGGCCTCGGCGAGCCGCTCGACGACGAGGACGCGACGCGGCTGGCGGCGCTGCTCGGGCGGCTGTTGGCCGAGACGCACGGCGGCGGCTTGACACAAATTACCGAGAAGGGGCACCCGCTCGAGGGCGAGTGGGCGATGACGGACTTCTCGCGCGGCCTCGACCCCGAGTACCACGTGCCGTTCGTGGTCAGCGCCTGGCGCATCGGCGTCGACCGATCCCTCACCGCCGCCGATTGGTACGCCCAGCTCCTCCGCGAGGGGCGCGCGTCGTAACGATCGGCTCGGCCCGCCGGTGCGCGAACTGCACCGACGGGGGGAGTGCCGATCGACGAGTGGCTGCGGAGCGGGATCGGGCTCTTCGTCGGGATCGTCGAGGCGGGCGGGGCGGGTTCGCCGGCGCGGTCATCGGCCTCGTGCGCTTCATGATCGTCGGGCTGCGCTCTCGACGCGCCGAGCAGTTCACCCCGGTGCGGCTCGATCTCGGGCGCTTCCTGGCGCTCGGCCTCGAGTTCCAGCTGGCGTCCGATCTCCTGCGCACCGCCGTCGCGCCGAGCTTCAGCGAGATCGGCAAGCTCGCCGCCGTCGCCGCCATCCGCACCGCGCTCAACTACTTCCTCGGGCGCGAGATCAAGGAAGAGCGCGACGAGATCGATCGCGCGCGCGGGCACCCGCGATGACGGCGCTGTTGGCGGCGGCCGCGCTCGTCGTCGCGGGGCTCGGCGTCGTCGCCGGCACCGTCGTCTTCCTCGCCGCGCGCGACCTGCGCGCCGCCGCCGGCGCCGCGCTCGACCTCTGGATGGGCGCCGGGCTCCTCCACCTCGCCGCGATGCCGTCATTTCCGTCTATCGCGATCTCCGCCGCCATCATCGCCGTCCGCAAGCTCGCCCTCGCGCGCGCGCCGCGTTGACAGCACGCCGTGACCGCCGGTCAGATCGTCGAACATGCCCGCCAAGACGATGACCGCGGCCGAGGGCGAGGCGGCGTTGCGACGCGTCCTCGCCGACCCGCCCTATCGGCACAACGACGACCGCTCGACGACGTTCCTGTGGGAGCGCCCGCAGTGGGTCAAGCTCCACAAGCTGATCGCGTCGCTGCCGCCGGGCCTCCCCGACGCGCTCCTCGACGAGGTGCTTGGCGTGATCAACTGCATCGGCGGTCCGTCGGATCTGCTCGAGTGGCCGAGGCACTACGACGAGGCGGTGCTGCGTCGCATCCACGCGCGCGCCGAGCAGGACGTCGACGCGACCTTCGTGATCGCCGCGCTCGGCGGCCGCACCGACGGGGCGGCGATGCGCGAGCTGCTCGAGCTCACGCGGCACATGACCTACGCGGCGCGCACCACCCGCGAGGCGCTGGCGCGCTTCGTCGCCCGCCCCGAGGTGCTGGCGGGTGCGCAGGCGGCGGCCGCGCTCGAGCTGCGCACCGGGCTGTCGGTGGTCTCGCACTACGTGCCGATCCTCGTCGCCGACGCCTCCGACGAGTCGCTCGACATCCTCCTGCCCCGCTTCGAGGAGGCGCTGCGCGACAAGAGCTCGACGCTCGACTGGATTCGCAAGGACCTCCTGCCGCTCCTTGGCGACACGCGCGCCGCGCAGAAGCTGAAGGCGATGTTCGACGACGCGCACGCCGAGCGCACCGAGAGCTCGCCCGCGCGTGACTGGCTCCGCGCCCTCGGCAGCGACGCGCCGAAGGAGGTGAAGCTGACCCTCACCTTCCGCGGCCCCGGCGCCCAGGTCACCTACATGGTCAAGGTCGACTCGACGCAGGCGGGCTGGTTCTGCGCGCGACGGAACTCCAAGTGGCTGTGGCGCAGCGCCGATCCCGCGCAGCTCGCGAGCAACGTCCCGTCGGAGAGCGTCGAGTACGTGCTGCGCGTCCTGTCGAAGGGCATCGACCGCAGGAAGCTCGACGCCTGGGCGGCCGGAGTGCTCGAGGCGGCGCAGGCGCGCGCCGGGTGACCTCGTCGCGCGGCGCTAGGGCAGGACGCGGGCGAGGTGGTCGGCGACGGCGGCGGCGAAGAGCGGCGGGTGGGTGAGCGGGGCGAGGTGGCCGGTGTCGGCGAGGTCGCGGACGACGGCGTGCGGGTTCACGCGGGCGAGCGCGTCGACCATCGCGCGGCTGGCGCGCGGCGAGCGGGCCGCTTTGACGAGGGTGAGCGGCGCGGCGACGCGGTGATCGGTGAAGCGCGACTCGTCGCGGAAGACGGCGCGCACCTCCTGGAACATCTTCCAGCCGACGGCGCGCGTGAAGGCCTTCTGCGGCTCGGGCATGCGCGCCCACGAGCCGGGGCGGTTCCAGTAGTCGATGAAGATCTCCAGCCACGCGTCGCCGCCGCCGCGCGCCTCGTCGACGAGGAACCAGTCGTGCGCGGCGAAGGCGTGGGCCTCGGCGACCACCTCGGGCGGCGCCTCCGCCGAGCGCGAGAGCGCGCCGAAGAGCACCGGCTCGAACAGGAGCAGCGACGCCACGCGCGCGCCGAGGAGCGGCAGGAGGCCGAGCGCCACCAGCCCGCCGTAGGAGTGCGCCACCACGTGCACCGGCCCGTCGCCGGGGAGCTGCGCGGCGACGTGGCGCACGTCGTCGTCGACGGTCACCGTCGCGCCGCGGGCGACCGGCGGGTTCGGCGGGTAGCCGAGGTTCGCCGGCTTGACGACGGTGACGCCGCGCAGCGCCTCCGCCGGGACGGCGTCGTACATCGTCGGCAGCGTTCCGGTCGAGTGGAGGAAGAGCACGGTCGCCATGAACGTCGGCTGCGCGCGCAACGTCCTCGCCGATCGCCTGGCGACGCTGGTCGAGCACGGCCTCCTCGCCAAGGTCCCCTACGTCGAGGCGGGGCAGCGCGCCCGCCATGAATACCGCTTGACGGAAAAGGGGCACGACCTCTACCCGAGCGTGGTCGCGCTCATGCAGTGGGGCGACCGCTGGCTCCAGCCGGGCGCGCCGCCGGTCCGGCTCACCCACCGCGGCTGCGGCGCCCCCGTCGGCGTCGGTCTCCGCTGCGACGACGGCCACGCGCTCGCCTCGGCGCGCGAGGTCGACGCGCACCTCGCCGCGTGGAGGTCGCCGGTCAGCCGCCGCGCGCGGCGCGCTCGACCGCCGCGACGTCGATCTTCCGCATCCCGAGCACCGCGCTCATGACCGGTCGTCGCGCTACTCCTTGAAGGTGGCGAGCCAGCGACGGAGGGCGGGGATGGTGGAGCGCGTCCAGGCGGGGGAGCTGCGCAGCTCGAGGAACTGCGCGAAGGCGACGCGCACGGCGCGATCGAGGCGGCCGATGAGGTGCAGGCGCTCGTCGGTGCGGGCGTCGTCCTCTTCGGTCATCAGCGACGGGAGCTTCACGCGCTTGAGGTCGAGGTGGCGCGCCTCGAGCGCGAACATCCAGGCGCGGTCGCCCTCGTCGAGGCGGAGGTCGAGCTCCTTCACGCTGAGCCCGCCGGCCATCGCGTAGCGCAGCTCGGGTGACGAGGCGGGCGCCGAGCCCTTCAGCACCAGCTCGCTCACCACGCCGCCCGCCGACGAGAGCGTCACCTTGCCGCCGGGGACGATGCGGAAGTCGAGGAGCTCGCGGTCGCCCTTGAAATCGCCGTTGCCCTCGTCGGCGTGGAAGACCAGCCAGGTCAGGAACTCGCGCCCGAGGAAGCCGAGCTCCTCGCGATCCTCGCGCTCGGCGCGCGCGGCCTCGTCGATCTCGGTCTCGCCCGAGGCGGCGATCTCCTCGCGCAGCGTGGGTTCGCGCTTGGTGGCGCGGCGCGGGGCCTTCGTCGATTTCTTGCTAGACGCCATGTCGCGCTACTCCTCGTCCTCGACGGCGGCCTGGGCGATCGGCCGCAGCTCCGGGAAGCCGAAGGCCAGCGCCTCCGTCGGCTCGAGCGCCGCCGCCGCCTTCTTGCCGAGCGCGGTGCGCGCGATCGCGCCCGGCCCCTCGATGTCGAGCTTGAGGCCGAAGCTCTTGGTGAACAGATCGATGAACGCCTCGGCCACCGAGCGCACCTGCGAGAACAGATACAGGCGCTGGTCGTCGAGATCCCAGATCACGTCGGTGAGGCGCACGCGCGGGATGGTGCGCAGGCGCAGCGTGCGCGCGACCTCCTCCTTCAGCATGCGCTTCTCGCGGCGCGAGAGCGGGCGCTTCTCGGCGGCCTCGAACTCGGCGGCGCGCGTCTCGACCTGGCGGCGCACCTCGGCGGCGGGCGGCTTCAGGACGTCGATGCGCATCGTCAGGCGGAGCTGCTCGCCGTCCTGCCCGTTGAAGAAGAGCTTGTCGGTGGTCAGCTCGGCGTCGTCCCCGTCGGCGATCGAGACCCAGCCGACGGCGCGGTCGGCCTCCGCCTTCGGATCGAGCGGCAGGAAGGCGTGCGCCCGGACGCCGCGCACGAACTTCTGGCGGACGTTGTCGGGCAGCGGTTCGGTGACGGCGTACCGTCGGACGGAGATGGCTCCGCGCAGAGCACCCATGGGGGGCGCACTTTACTATTGGCACTGACCGAACGGCGAGCACATCTGCGTCCCGCTGCAGCCGGGCGCGCAGGTGCCGCCGCAGCCGTTCGAGCCGCAGCTCCGCCCGGTGCAGGCGGCCTCGCACGCCGGCACCGTGAGGATCTTCCAGTCCCCAGCGCGCGCCGGCGTTCAGCGGAGGGCGGCGGCGAGGACCATCCCGACGGTTGACCAGTCGACGTCGGGGTCGGCGAGGAGGTCGCGGACGCGGCGGAGCTCGAGCGTGGTGAGCTCGCCGTCGCCGGCGCCCTTGACGGTCTCGGAGGCGGCGTCGGCCCGGAGGCGGCTGAGCTCGTCGTCGGTGAGCTCGACCACGAAGAGGTGCGCGTGGTGCGCGAGCAGCGTGGCGGCGAGCTGGCGATTCCCGATAGACAGGAAACGCGAGGGCGGCAGGGTGAGGCCGACCTCCTCGCCCACCTCGTCGACGGCGAGCTGCAGCGGGTCGAGGACGCCGTCGAACGACGAGCCGCCCGGGGTCTCGTGCACGAAGCCGTCCGACGTGCGCGCGGCGCTGCGGAACTCGCGCACCAGCACCACCTCGCCGTCGAGCGGATCGGCGGCGCGGCGGAGGAGCACGACCTGCGAGGTGTCGGGGCGGCCGAAGACGACCTCGTGGCGCTTCGGGCGGCGCTCGGAGGCGACCCAGACGTCGACGTGCAGCGCCCACAGGAAGAGCCAGTCGCGGCGCGGCCCGGTGCGCAGCGTCCAGCCGACGCGCGCGCCGCGCAGGGTGTTGCCGGCGGCGCGCTGCGCGGCGTACCAGGCCTGGAACGCGGGCGAGCGGAAGACCGCGGCGGGGACGGTGCACTCGCCGTCGGTGCGCCGGGCGCCGGGGCCGATCATCGCCAGCGCGGCGTCGATGGCGCCGTCGAGCGTGTCGAGCTCCGGCACGTCGCGGCGGTGGGCCAGCTCGCGCAGGTAGCGCAGCTTGGGGGCGTCGGGCGGCGCGGCGAGGATGGCCCGGCCGCTCGACGCGAAGTGGCCGAACTCGACGTTGGTGGTGAAGGCCGGCATCGTCTCGAGGTCGCGCGGGATCCAGAAGAGGATGCAGTCGGCGCGCTCGAGCCCCTCGAGCTCCCAGGCGATCTGGTCGTCGTAGTCGCCGCGCACGCCGCCGTCGCTGTCCTCGGGGACGAAGACGTGCCCGTCGAAGCCGCGCGCGGCGAGGAGCGCGATCGCCTCCGGCCGCCACGACGCCACCTCCGGGCGGCGCGGCGTCGGGCCGGCGAGGAAGAGGGTCTTCTCGACGGTGGTGGGGTAGGGCTGGCGGGCGTAGACGACCTGCATGAGACTACTTTGACCTCAAAGTAAGGACTTCAGCCGGGCCAGCGCCGCCGGCTGGGCGCGCAGGCGGAAGCGCGTGCCCGCCTCGTCGTGCTCCTCGCCGAGGACCTGGGCGGCGGCGAAGATCTCGCCGCGCAGCGCCTGGCGATCCCAGGGGACCAGCAGCTCCTCCTCGACGAAGGCGGCGCTGAAGCGGTCGATGAAGGCCTGGCGCAGCCGCGCGACGTCGTCGGGGTTGCGCGCCGAGAGGATGATCGCGTCGGGGAAGCGCGCGAGCAGCTCGGCGCGGCGCGCCTCCTGCGCCGCCTCGTCGCCGACCTTGTCGATCTTGTTGAAGGCGAGGAGGCGCGGGATCTCGCCGGCGCCGATCTCGGCGAGGACGTCGTGGGTGACGTGGAGCTGGCGCTCCCAGCCCGGATCGCTGGCGTCGACGACGTGGCAGAGGAGCGTCGCCTCGAGCGCCTCCTCGAGCGTCGACTTGAAGGAGGCGACCAGGCCGTGCGGCAGGTTCTTGATGAAGCCGACGGTGTCGGAGACCAGCACGCGCGGGACGCTCTCGGGGACCAGCGTGCGCACCGTGGTGTCGAGCGTGGCGAAGAGCTTGTCGGCGACGTAGACCTCGCTGCCGGTGAGCGCGCGCATGAGCGTCGACTTGCCGGCGTTGGTGTAGCCGACGAGCGCCACGCGCTCGAGCGAGTCCTTGCGCTCGATGCGGCGCGTGCGCTGGGTGTGGCGCTCGGCGTCGAGCTGGGCGATCTCCTGGGTCAGCTCGGCGATGCGGTCGCGGATTTTCCGTCTATCCAATTCGAGGGCGCTCTCGCCGGCGCCCTTGCCGCCGATGCCGCCGCGCTGGCGATCCTTGCCCTTGCCCGACTCGCGCAGGCGCGGGGTCATGTACTGCAGGCGCACGATCTCGACCTGCGCGCGAGCGGCGCGGGAGCGCGCGTGGCGGTGGAAGATGTCGAGGATGACGGCGGTGCGATCCATCACGTCGCACCCGCACTCCTTCTCGAGGTTGCGCGCCTGCGACGGGGAGATCTCGTGGTCGACGAGGATCACGTCGCCGTCGTGGGCGGCGATGACCGCCTTCAGCTCCTCGCGCTTGCCGCTGCCGAGGTAGGCGCCGGGGTCGAAGGTGCCGCGCTTCTGCATGACCCGCCCGACGACGGTGAGGCCCAGCGTCTTGGCGAGCTGGCCGAGCTCCTCGAGGGAGCGCTCGAGCTCGTCGTCGCTCACGTCGGGGAGCTGCACCGCCACGAGCACGGCCCGGCGCGGCGCCGTCTCGGGATCCATCGTCGTCCAGTCGAGCATCGTGAGGGTCATAGCACGGCTTGGGTCGGCCAAGCCCGTGCCCGAGCCCGAGCCCGTGCCCGTGCCCGAGTCCCGCTGTCCGTTTCGGGCACGGGCACGGGCTCGGGCTCGGGCTCGGGTTTTCTCGGCGCCCTCTGTGTTACTTTCGGCCTGTGGGGAAGCAGTTGTTGTGGGTCGCGGCGTTGCTCGCGGCCTGTGGTCAAGGACAGCAGAACGTGTGCGACACCGAGCAGGGGGTCCGCGTCTGCGCCGACGGCGCGACCGTAAAGGGCGTCGACGTCAGCATCTACCAGGGCGTCGTCGACTGGACCAAGGTGAAGGCGGCGGGGATGACCTTCGCCTTCGCCCGCATCAGCGACGGGACGAGGTCACTCGACTCGCAGTTCGCGCGCAACTGGCCGGGGATGAAGGCGGCGGGCCTCGTGCGCGGGGCGTATCAGTACTTCCGCGCGTCGCAGGATCCGGTCGCGCAGGCCGACGTCGTCGTCGACAAGATCCTCGCCGCCGGCGGGCTCGACGACGCCGACCTGCCGCCGGTCATCGATCTCGAGGAGACCGACGGCCAGACCAACGCCACCGTCGTCATGAAGGCGAAGGCGTGGCTCGAGCGCATCGAGTCGCGCCTGCAGCGGCGGCCAATCATGTATAGCGGAAACAACATGGCGACGGTGACGGGGAACAACTTCTCCACGTACCCGCTGTGGGTGCCGAACTACACGTCGCAGTGCCCGCTGGTGCCGGGCGGCTGGACGCGGTGGGACTTCTGGCAGAACAGCTCGACCGGCAGCGTGAGCGGCATCATGGGGAACGTCGACACCGACTTCTTCAACGGCGACGCGACGCGCCTCGCGGCGTTCGTGCGCTCGACGAACCTGGCGCCCCCGCCGATGACCGACGCGGGCCAGCCGGCGCCGATGCCGGACATGACCCCGCCCGCGCCGCCGCCGATGCCCGACGGCGGCTGCACGCCGTAGCGCGTCAGAAAATCGTCTAGCGCAAAAACCACCAGAGCAGCGCACCGGCCGCGACCACGATCGCGGCGACCGCCGTCGCGCGCTGACGCTGGCGGCGGTCCACCGACGGTGGGGCGCGTTGAGGGACGAGCGCCTCGCCGCGCAGCGTGGTCTCCCCCCAGATCGCGACGTTCTCGTCGCTGAGGTGGTCGGCGAGCTGGAGCTCGGTCGTCTCGGCGAAGCGGATCGGCAAGCGAACCGCGCCGATCGGGTCGCGGAGCTCGGGCGGCAGCTCGTCGACGCGAAGCGCGTGCTCGTCGGCCGGCGACACCCGGCGCACGTAGGCGCCCGGGACGCCGTAGTCCTCGTTGGCGAAGCAGAACAGCTCGGCGCCGCGCTCCGGCTCTTCGACGTCGAGCCCGACATCGAAGACGACGACGCTGCGGATCTCGCGGCGGTTGGCGAGGGCGTCGCGCTCTATCGCCGAGACGAGCCTGTCGGTCAGGAGCGCCGGCGGGTGCTCGCTGATCCGCTTCGGGCTCAAGTGCTCGAGCTCGTCGACGATCGAGTAGCGCGGGGTCGGCGCGTCGCGGTAGTGCCGGGCGGCGTCGGTTCCCTCGTCGGGGTTGAGGACGAGGAGCACGCGCGCGGCTTCGCGCGATGGCCGCGGCGTCAGGTCGCCGCGGACGAAGCGTCGGAGGACGAGCAGGGCGTGGAAGCGTTCCACGTCGAACGAGGGGTCGCTCGGCGAGAGCCCGACGGCGGCGTGGTGCGGAACGGCGCCCGCCTCCCCGCTGTCGAAGAGCGCGACGCGTCCGTCCGCGTCGACGGCATACCACTCCGTGTCCATCGAGTGCGCCGCTGGATAATTTTCGTCTAGCGCATTCAGCCGCCGCGCGAGGAAGCGCCGCTCGGGCTCGTTGCCGACGAGCGCCAGCGCCTCGCGGTAGGCCGCGCGCGCCTCGTCGAGGCGGCCGAGGCGCCGCAAGAGATCGGCGCGCGCCGCCGGCAGCAGGTGGTACCCGGCCAGCGCCC
>Ga0272446_1001462_pt1 | contig 34326 bp, 30 predicted proteins | sample YNPCB0061_FD_194587 | JGI IMG/M metagenome (GOLD analysis project Ga0272446, IMG submission 194587) | Hot spring microbial mat communities from Yellowstone National Park, WY, United States - YNP-CB-006-1 | ecosystem: Environmental > Aquatic > Thermal springs > Hot (42-90C) > Sediment | place...
TCCCACTCCTCCCATTGCTCCCCCACCCAAGCATCGTAGATTTTTTGGTAGTGTGAATTTAGATGCAATACGTATCAATCGCGATAGTGCCACGATCGCTGACGAAGTCATTCAACATCTCACCGCCTTAAATGGGGCAACGGTCAAAATCACTCTGGAAATTGAAGCTGATATTCCTGATGGAGTTCCCAGCGATGTAGAGCGTACTGTGACAGAAAACTGCCGTACATTAAAGTTCAAAACTCAATCCTTTGAACAAAGCTAAAGTTACTAATTACTGTAAAAATACCGATCGGGTTAAAGAGGCTTACAATAGCCAAGTTATGACAAATCGATCGAACATGAGCAATTCTTTAGAACAAAACGAAGTCCTCGCTCTGCAAAAGCAGATCATCTCCTGGCTCCAGCCAACCACTTAAATACTGCCCAATAGTCCCCTTGCCAAGTTCGTAATCGTTTAGCATATTCCCCAGTGCTAAAAAATTGCTCTTTGAATTTTTCTACCCAATGGTCCGCTTTTCTTTCTGATCGGGCTTAGTAAACTCTGACCCCAGTACCAACAATGACGATATTGACGATATTTTTATTTTATTGCTTCCGCCTCTGCCAGCTTAATACCCTGAATTGTTGCGTCAATTCCTAGTGACAGTCTTTGCCGTTCAGGCTCTGTTTTCCCACTCCCTGGTCGCGGGGGAAATTTACCCCGTAGTCAACCTCACATTCTGACTCCGCAATCTACTGTTAGCCGCCTCTACTACTGCCTCTTCTTTGCCCATTTTTCTGTCCAATTATGGCAAATTTTGTCCCAACTTGTCCAAACCTGTCACTTTTTGACAGAATCACTGATGATGCTAAAAGGCTTATGGAATGGACTTTAGAGGCTGAAATGCTGTAGTGGGGGTAAAGGGACTTGAACCCTTACGACCTTGCGGTCAACGGATTTTAAGTCCGTAGCGTCTACCATTCCGCCATACCCCCAGAGAGTTGTAATACTAGCGTAAAATCACGTTTGGTAGCAACTTTTTTACCTGTGAAATTACTATTTTCTTTGTTCCCCTTTCTTTTAGGTTTTCCCCTTAAAGCTTGCCCTCCAGACTTTAATGGCTTGACTAGCGCTCTTAGTCAGAACTTACAACCCTATCTCAACCGCTCCTATAGTAAATATGGCATAAAGACCCATGCCCAAGTAGTGAGTTTTCCTGATCTGAACCCCCTCCCGATCGGGGAGCCAGACCCCACGGTTAAACAATTGTTTCTCACTGTCACCCATCGCCGATCGGGTCAATTAACACTAGACCGGCAGACCTATTGGCTATTTATAGTAGAAACACCCCAAAAATGGAAGTTAGCGATGGCATTTACCCGTATAGGAGATGCCCCCCCGATCGATGTGAGTGAGGGGGCAGTAGCTGATGCAGTGCGGCAGTGGCTCCGGGACAGATGCTCTTAGCTTTCCTTAAATTGATTACCAGATTCTAGGTCAAACAACATCTGGAGTGCCTGCATACAACGCCGGCGTGTTTCAATGTCCTGCTGTGCCCTTAGTTGCACCATAGGGTCATGGAGAATTTTATTGATGATGCCCCTAGTGAGGTTCTCAATTACGTCCTGATGACGTTCGGCAAACTCACTGCCCAGGCGGGAGAGCGCCTTCTCCATTTCCTGTTCCCGGATGTTTTCCATCTTTTGCCGCAGTTGGCTAATTGTGGGCACAGTTTCGAGGGAGCGCCACCAACTATCAAACTCAAGCAGGCATTCTTCTAGGATTACCTCTGCTTTTTGCATCATTTGCCGGCGATTTTCTTGGTTGCTCGATACAACTGCTTGCAGGTCATCCACATTAAAGCTCATTACATTGGCTAGACTGCCCACCGCCCCATCTACGTTACGGGGTACGGAAATATCGACAATCATCAAACCTCTATGGTTGAGGGGTTCGAGGTCCGCTTTGTGAATTAAAATTTCGGGGGAGGCGGTGCTAGTAAATACTAGGTCTGAGTCAGCAATTACGGCAAACATTTCCTCGATCGGTTTGATCTGAAAATTAACCCCCTCTGTCTTGCCCATCTGGAGTAGTAATTCCTTTGCTTTTTGGGGAGAACGATTCACGATCGTGATCTGCCTTGCCCCTTTAGCAACTAGATGAGTAACCAGGAGCTTTGCCATCTTGCCCGCCCCCAGAATCATGACCCCCTTTTCTGCTAGGCTACCAAGCTTCATTTGGGCTAGTTCTACAGCTGCAGAACTAATGGAGACCGCCCCCGTGCCGATCTCAGTTTCTGTGCGTACCCGCTTACCCGCATTGAGTGCCTGCTTAAACAACTGATTAAGAATGCGCCCCGCTCCGTTGTATTGCTGCGCCAGTTTATGGGTGTGCTTGACTTGGGCAAGAATCTGTCCTTCCCCCAAAACCAGGCTATCTAAGCCCCCCGCTACCCGCATGAGGTGCATAGCCGCATCTTGGCGGAGCAAAATAAACAGATAACGACGCAAAAATTGCAGGGGCACCTGGCTAAACTCCGACAAAAACTGCATCGTCTCCCGGATGCCCCCCTCAGTTTCCTTGGTAACAACATAGAGTTCCATGCGGTTACAAGTACTCAGCACCGCTGCTTCCTCAATACTGGGACAGCTACAAAGGGTCTGGAGGGCGGACTCTACTCGATCTTCTTGGATGCTCAACTTTTCCCGCACTTCTACGGTGGCGGTTTTGTGACTTAGACCAATGACAGCGATGTTCATAAAAGTTTACTAAAAAGATTTTTATAGGAGTATTGAAAGAAAAAATAAATTAGTGGACGGTCAGCATTTTGGGACGATCGGTGTTGATGTGGATGGTATCAACAAAGCGGGCAGTACGGCTGAGGCTAGAAATGACCAGGGACTGGGTGCGACAGCCTCCATCAAAGAATCTTACTCCCTCCATCAGGGTACCAGGGGTGATCCCACAGGCAGCAAAGAGGACGGTGTTACCGGAAGCAAGTTCATTGGCGTTGTAAACCCGATCGGGGTCGCTGATCCCCATAGATTTGAGCCGTTCGATATTGCCTTCCTTCGTCCATTTTTCACTTTCGGGAGTTTTAACCACCGCAGGGTCATAGACTAATTGCCCCTGGAAGTGACCACCCAACGCCCGCATCGCTGCCGCCGAAATTACCCCCTCTGGCGCAGCGCCGATCCCCATCAAGGCATGGATATTGGTGCCACTAAAGGCGCAGGAAATGGCTGCCGATACATCTCCGTCACTAATCAGCCTTACCCTGGCTCCCGTAGTCCGAATCTCCTGGATCAATTCCTTATGGCGGGGACGATCCATGACCACAATTACGAGTTCTTCCGGCGCACGATCGAGGCATTCCGATAAAATTTTGATATTTTCCGTAGCGGATTTGCGAATATCGACATGACCAGCAGCGGCGGGGGGAGCAGCCAACTTATTCATGTAAAAGTCGGGAGCAGCAAAGAGTCCGCCCTTCTCGGAAATTGCCAACACTGCCATAGAGCCATTCTGCCCCTTTGCCACCAAGTTTGTCCCTTCACAGGGATCAACGGCAATATCGATTTCCACTAATTCTTCCAGGGAGCAAATCTCCGCCGCATTGGGCTGAGTACAAATACCTACTTCTTCCCCGATATAGAGCATGGGGGCTTCGTCCCTCTCCCCTTCACCGATCACGATGCGACCCCGCATATAAATTTTGTTCATTCGTAGGCGCATTGCTTCTACGGCAGCCTGGTCTGCTCCGTCTTTGTCTCCCTTGCCCATGTACTTGGCGGAAGCGATCGCAGCTTGCTCTACTACTTCAATGATTTCTAGTCCCAGAGTGTTTTCCATGTGTTCATAAATGGTGAATGCAACTCTAAGTTTACAAGTGGGACGGGATCGTGGGATCATTCAAATTGAGAAAACCTGTAACTCTTCACAAAACGTAAGATAAATAGTAAGTTTTCAGTTTTGCAATCGTGCCCCACCCCAGTTTTTCTCAGACCTTAGAACGTTACGGTTATCCTAATTTAGTACCGGCTCCCCTAGAAATTTTTCAGATCAATGTTGGTAAGCTCTGCAATATGACCTGCAGTCATTGCCATGTCGATGCTGGTCCAAAGCGGAAAGAATTGATGAGCTTAGGTACCATAGAGGACTGCTTAAAACTCCTCGATCGGACTGATGCCCATACGGTCGATATTACGGGGGGAGCGCCGGAACTCAATCCCCATTTTCGTTACCTAGTGGATGAATGTGTGAAGCGGGGTAAGAAGGTAATCGATCGGTGTAATCTGACCGTGCTACTCCTGCCCAAATTACAGGACTTACCCCAATGGCTGGCAGAGCGGGGCGTAGAAATTGTCTGTTCCTTACCCCACTACGAAGCCATGGATACAGACCGCCAGCGGGGGGATGGCACCTTTGCTGCTTCAATAACTGCCCTCAAACTCCTCAATCAGCTGGGCTATGGTAGGGGTAATCCCCTTCTTCCTCTCACGATCGTGACTAATCCGGTCAATCCTGCCCTACCCTGTAGCCAGACCGCCAAGTTACAACAAATCTGGCAGACCAAACTAAAAGAAAATTATGATGTCACCTTCGATCGGTTGATTACCATCACCAATATGCCAATTGCCCGTTACCTGGAATGGCTGCGCCAGACCGGCAACCTCGAAACTTATATGGAACTGCTCGTCAATGCCTTTAACCCAAACACGATCGGGGGTCTAATGTGCCGTAATACCATCTCGATCGGGTGGGACGGGGGCATCTACGACTGCGACTTTAACCAGATGCTCGACCTCCAGATAGGACATATCGGGGATTTTGACCCAGTAAAATTTGCCGCCCGCAGGATCGTGACCGGCGACCATTGCTTTGGCTGCACGGCGGGAGGAGGCAGTTCCTGTAGGGGCGCAATTACCTAACGATTGCCATCGATCGGGGTAATTTGAATGTGATTAAAGAGAGTAGTCACAAAAGCAAATAACAAAAAGGGCAGGGAAACCACAATAATCAAGCCCACAGCCGAAAAAGCATAAAGAGGCTGATTCATCAAAGACAAACCAGCCGCCAAGCTAGAAAATACAACGGCTAGCCAAACTACTACCTGCCCAAAAATATCCCCTAAAGTGAGATTACAGGAAAAACGATAGCGATTAAGTTCGTTCATTTTAATTAAATAAAAAGTTACTTGTTAAACTAACATAAAATCATCAAACCAAAAAATAGGGGAGAGAAATACCACCTCCCCCAAACAATTAACGCACTACACCCTTAGGGCATTCCACGGGCTTCATTAAAAATAACCGCAAAAACTGCCAGCCCAACCACAACTGATGGGGCAATTTCTGTAAAGATTTAAGCCACTTGGGGCTATCCCCTCTCTGGATTTGATTGATCGAATTCATAGCAGGAATACAAGCCTTTAACCTCTGCCAAAATTCTGGTTTTTCTAAATCTAAAACCACAGGAAATGCCTTTTGGGAATCCCGATTAGTGTCTTTCAGTACGGCAACCACATATTCTTCCGTATCCATCCCCAGGGCTTCATAGAACTCCTTGCGATTGCAAAGATCATTCAGATACATCGTGGCAAAAACAGATAACAAAAAGAACCGACTCCATAGTTTTGCTTGCCAACCTTCTACATTATTGCGGTCAGTCCGCAGTAAAAGATTACAAAAATCCCCATGACGACTTTCATCCTGACACCAACTTTCAAAGAACTTAAAAATCGGATAGATGCGATTTTCAGGGTGGGCAGCTAAATGTTGATGAATCTTGATATAACGCCAATAGCCAATCTTTTCCGATAGATAAGTGGCATAAAAGATAAACTTGGGCGCAAAATAAACATAGTCTTTGCTCTTAGATAAAGTAGAAAGGTCTAAGACCATATCAAAGTCTTGCATTGCCTTGTTCAAAAAACCAGCATGACGAGCTTCATCTCGGCTCATTAAGTTAAAACATTCTGCCACGATCGGGTTTTTGTCCTTAATTCTGACGGCAATCTCTTTGTAAAGTAAAAAACCAGAAAACTCAGAAGTGCAAGAACTTTCTAAAAAGAAACGAAAATGCTCTTTTGTCTTTTCATCTAAATGTGCCCAGGATTGCTCAAACTCTTGGTCACGCACAAAATGACGACGATTGTAGTCTGCCTTGAATTCCTGCAAAATGGCTTCATAATCGGCTTGATTGCCCTTAATATCCATATTCGCCATCGCTTCAAAGTCTGTAGTATAAAAACGAGGGGTCAGGATGGTCTCTTTCCGCTCGGTGGTAGGCTTAACAGGAGTTGCAACCATAATAAAAAAATAAATGAATAGCAGTAATTTCCATTTTAGTCTATGAGTATTTACCCCGATATTCTATTAAGAACCATTAAGTCTAAATTTTTTGTTTTTAGACTTGGCAAATTAAAATTTAAGTGTTAATATAAAAAACCTATGGGCGTGTAGCTCAGCGGATTAGAGCACTTGACTACGGATCAAGGTGTCGGGGGTTCGAATCCCTCCTCGCCCGCTTATAGACTTCGGATGTAGGGGTGACACAGGCGCTGGTATGGAATCCTTTGATATGTCCCTCCTCCAATCGGAAAATCAACAACTAAGGGCAGAAATTTCCCTTCTCCATAAAAATTATGCCCTCCTATACAAAGAGAATCAATATTTGCGGCAATTAGAGCTAGATTTACTCAGCGCCCTTGAACTTGCTTTCCTAGAAAAGTCAGACTTAGAAATTATGCTAGACCTGGTTTCTACCCACGGGGACGCGGTAGAAGGTGAGCTATTTTTGGCTGCCGAAAAAGCCTGGCTAGCGGCGGGGATCGATGAGCTTACCCAACTGCCTAATCGTCGTCAATTACTAGAATATCTCGATCGGATGTGGCGACAAATGATTCGCCAGGGGCAGCCCCTCAGTCTTTTAATGTGTGATGTTGATTTTTTTAAGCCCTTTAATGATTTCTACGGACACCAGACCGGGGATGTTTGTCTAAGGCTGATTGCTGAAGGGATTAGCAATGGCATCCAACGCCCGATCGATTTAGCTAGCCGTTACGGGGGGGAGGAATTTGTCGTAGTGTTGCCCAACACCGATCGATTGGGGGCAATCCGGGTAGCGGAAACAATCCGCACTCAAGTTGCCCTCTTACATATTCCCCACGAAGCTAATCCCATGACCGATTTTGTCACAATTAGTATCGGGGTTGCTACCACCGTACCCCAGAGAGGCACAGTACCAACTTCCCTATTGCAAACTGCCGATGAGGCATTGTTTCAGGCTAAGCGGGGGGGACGGAATCAGGTGGCAGTTGCTCCCTGAGATAGGCTTCTAAGTCCATGACCGCCGGGGATGATAAAAATCCTTCGGCTCTGCGCCCCGATCGGGTCTGGATTCTCAGTTGCCAATGATCGGGGATACCTTCTACAGTTAGCTCCCACCATTGGGAATCGATGATAAAATCAAACTTCTCTTGATCCGATAGTTCCTCTTTAACAGCCCCGATCGTTTCTAAAACTTGACTAAGTCGGTAGGAAAGGTCTTGCCACTCTGGTTTGGTCAATTCAAACGCCCAGGTTTCTCCTCCAATCAGGGCAACATAGGGGTCGGACTGGCTACAATAACCAAAACGCCAACCCTTCCCAATCTTAATCACTCAAAATTTCAGGCTGAGTCTGCTCATCCGCTAGTTCCATAATTGCCTGGAGGATGGGCTTCATGCCGTTGTCATGGTCTTCTTGGTCGCGATAGCAACGGGACTTTGCCCTAGTAGCTACCTGGACCGTAATGCGGTAGCGGTTGGGTGCCCTATTGATTAGCTCCTCCATGCGGCGGTTCACCTGCAAAGAATCCATCATCGATCGTTTTGCCATAACTCCTCCTACTTTTTCGGTTGGGCTTGCCGGGGATAGGCAGCTTCCACAAAACCCAGTTCAAATAATTGTTGGTAAGCCTGTAGCCCCAGTTCCCTGGTGGGTTGCTGACTACGAATTAACTGCACCAAAAGGGGAATTGCCAATTCTGGCTGGTTATTAGCACGATATACCACTGCCAATTGGAAAGTAGACTTGTCTCTTAGTTGGGCAGCTTCCAGCGCTTTCTGACGATGGCTATCCGCAATTTGATTGTCAATCCCAGTAAAACTGGCTGTCAAGTCCTGATAAAAATTAGACAACTGATTAAATACCTGGCGGGCATCATTTAACTTTGCCACCGCTACATCATACTTTTGCTGATTTACTGCTTCCATAGATTCAGATACTAAGCGATTCCCTCCCGCAATACTAAACACACTAGAGTTAAGGGTGTTCGGCTTTGGTTGGTTGGCTTGAGCACCCACGATCGGTACAAAACATAGATTAACCAGGAAAATCAAAATTATGCTACGCATGGAAAGGCTCGTAAGTTCATGGATTATCTTACCCTAAGATTTAGCCGCCGCTAAAAGTTCATTCACTGTGTTAATTAGTTGGACAGGCTCATAGGGCTTGCGGATATAGGCAGAAGCGCCATTCTTTTTCGCCCAATGCTCATCAAATGCCTCCCCCTTCGTAGAGCACATAATTACAGGCACATTTTTAGTAGCAGGATTATTTTTGACCCAACGACAGAACTCATAGCCGTTCATATTTGGCATCACTACATCGGTAATGATAATTTCTGGGGCATCATCTTTTAGTGCCTTGAGCTTGCCTACTGCTTCGGCTCCATCACTTGCCTCCGATACCTCAAAACCTACCCCACGGAGTTGCTCACACATTACCTCCCTGATGGTGTTACTGTCGTCTACAACCAGAACTTTAGTCATATTACTTTCCCTGTGCGTAAGTCTATCATAATCCTGCTAATCGCCCTTCAGTATATCAGAGTAAAAACTATGTCAAAGGATTATTCCCGATAATTCTCCTAAATTACTAAGCTTTGCTTGGGACAGTTTCGGCTTGAAGGGTAGCAAAATAAAGACGATTTAGGGCATGGAGATAGGCGCGAGCCGATGCCACAATTATATCTGTGTTAGCCCCATGACCGGCATAGACCCCACTTTCGTGCTTGAGGCGGATCGTGACCTCCCCCAGAGCGTCGATGCCGGCGGTGACGGATTGGACAGAAAATTCAATCAGTTGGTTAGGAATATCGACGACGCGATTGATGGCTTTATAGACCGCATCAACTGGTCCTGTGCCTACAGCAGCATCAGTTCGTTCTTCCCCGCTTGGAGTAAGGATGGTGACAGTGGCAGTGGGGAGGGCATGATCGCCGCAACTGACTTGGATATGTTCTAATTTGAATGCTTCTGGGAGTTGCTGCATTTCATCGTTTACGATCGCTACTAGGTCCCAGTCAGTAATTTCCCGCTTTTTGTCGGCAATATCCTTAAAGCGGACAAAGGCACGATTGAGTTCTTGCTCGGTCAGGTGGAAGCCAAGCTCCTTGAGCCTGGTGTTGAAGGCATTGCGCCCCGAAAGTTTACCTAACACAATTTGGTTACTGGTCAACCCGATCGATTCTGCGTCCATAATTTCGTAGGTACGCTTGTGTTTCAAAACCCCGTCCTGGTGGATGCCGGACTCATGGGCAAAGGCATTGGAACCCACGATCGCTTTGTTGGGCTGGACATTGATCCCCGTTAGATTGGCAACTAGGCGGGAAGTCTTGTAAATTTCCTTTAAGTTGATGTTGGTGAGGGGCGTTTCACTCTCGATCGGTCTACCTAAAAAGGGATTGAAATATTGACGGCGGACATGGAGCGCCATGACCAGTTCCTCTAAAGCGGCATTACCAGCCCGTTCCCCAATGCCGTTGATGGTGCATTCTAGCTGGCGGGCACCGTTTTTCACTGCTTCTAAAAAGTTGGCTACTGCCATACCCAAGTCATCATGTCCGTGAACCGATATAACTGCCCGATCGATATTGGGGACATTTTCCTTGATGCCCTTAATTAAAGCGCCAAATTCGGCGGGGGTAGTGTAGCCCACCGTATCGGGAATATTGATGGTGGTAGCACCGGCAGCGATTGCCGACTCCAATACTTGGTAGAGAAATTCAGGATCGGAGCGCCCCGCATCTTCGGGGGAAAATTCCACATCATCCACCAACGATCGGGCATAGGCGACCATTTCCGGCACAATTTGCAGAATATCGGCGCGGGATTTTTTTAGTTTATATTCTAAATGGATGTCGGAAGTGGCAATAAAAGTATGAATCCGACGGCGGTGGGCGGGTTTGAGGGCTTCGGCGCAGGTGCTAATATCCTGTTTGGTGGCACGGGCTAAACCACAGATCACAGGACCAGAAGCAGTGCCCACCACTCTGGCTATTTCTTGGACGGCGGCAAAGTCCCCCTGGCTGGAGAAGGGGAACCCCGCTTCAATAATATCTACTCCCAAGCGGGCTAATTGTTGGGCAATCAGGAGCTTTTGTTCTACATTAAGGGTAGCCCCAGGCGTTTGTTCACCATCTCTTAGGGTAGTATCAAAAATAAGTATTCTTTCTACCATGCTGTCGCCCTGTAAATCCTGCTCTTAATTTTAGCCTATGAAAATTCCAGTGACGGGTAATTCTGGTCAGAACTTTGACCCTACTTTTAGTTGGAGTCAATTATTGCTGGGGTTGAGTGTCCCGCTCTTGGTTTTTCTAGTTTATTGGGGCTGGAAGTCTTTGGTTGACCCTAGTTTTGGCGGGGTTTCAGAGACGGAGATTTTACAGGAGTTGACCATGCCCCCCGCCCAGTCGATCAATGAAATTAAGGAAGAGCTAAAGGGAGCAAATTTGATTTTGGGAGAGGCATTCCCGATCGGGATGAAGGATTTGGCTCTTTATCCTGTATTTAGCCCCAAAAAAGAGTTAAAACAAATTCGAGTCTATCGGGCGGGGGGGCGGAAATTTCGGGGTAAATGGCACCTTGCAGATGCTGTAGAGGTGACGGGCTTACGCAAATCCACGATCGATGCCCCCAGACAGCGTTATACCCTTGCCAACCGCCTCAATGCCGATCCGATTTTACCCTTTAATGATCTGCATATGTTAGAGGGAGAACGCCCCGAAGCAGAGGTATGGTTTTTAGCTAGGGGCAATGCTCCCAATGGTGCCTTTGGTTTAGTGTTCCATTTAGCCCTTACGCCCCAGCCCCGCCTATTTATGCTAAAAGAATGGGTCAGCCCCGTGGGTAAGTTGCCCCAGTGGCAAGAAACGATCTCTATTCCCCCTAAGCCTGGCGCAAAAGATTTACCGGAAATTGTCATTGACCAGAGTCTTGCCCCTGAGCCGCTCTATGAGATGTTAAGGGTCATACCAACGGGAGATGTGGCTAATCCCTACGAGTTACGCACGATCGAGTTGGCGGAGCGGGGTAAAATCGGCAAGACCTACAGCAATGCCCTTATCTTAGCCCGATCGGGTTTGTGGTCCCCAGCCCTGAAGGTTTGGACAAAGGCAGACGAGAAACTATCGATCCCAGTGCGGGAACAGCACGCTTATATTGCTTTCCATGCCCAATTAACCGCCAAACAGGCTGCCCAAGAAATTGCCGACACGGGGGAGCGGGTCAGGAATCTATTGATTGATGGACAATTTGCCACTGCCCTGGAATTAGCCACCCGTAGCGAAAGCAATGCCCGTAGTGTGGTTACCCTCCTAAAAAAGAACGATCAGCCCTTTTGGAATCGCATGAATGGTAGTCTCCAGGTCAACAATGACCCCAAGGCGTATCCCTGGGGCGCAATCATGGTAATGATCCGTAAAAACCTGCCCAGTGCCCGCCAGTGGCTAGCAGAGCGCAGCCGCAATAATGCCGAGAATTTAGCTGTCCTCGATGTGATGGATGTAGCGCCCCTCACGGTCAAGCCCCAACAGTTTTTGGGCACCCTCAAACAGTTGGATGGTCCCCCCGACGATCGATGGTATATCCCGCCAGGCAAGTTGACCCCAGGACAGACCTGGTACATTGTCAACCCCATGATCCTCAGGGACAGTAATACCTGGAAAAATACGCCCATTGCCGAGTTTGGAGAGCGTTCCCCTAAAACTGTCTGGAAAGCCCTCGGTCTCGATCGGAACCCCATTCTTAATATTGTCGAAACCGACCGGGCTGACTATCCCACCTTCTTTAGTGTAAACGCCCGATCGATTTGGGTAGGAGAGGGGGGAGAGGTAGAAATCTTAGCTACGGGTTCTGAGTATGTCACAAGGGGTGTATCAGGCAATCGCCTACCGATCGTGGCGGTGAGTGGAGGCACTTTGAGCCAGGTACCAAGCCAGCCCCTCCGTAACTTGAGTAGTATTATTGCCGATCGGGTAAGCCGGGCGGTCTACGGCGAATTACGCACTTTTGGGGAAGTTTCCCTAGATTTAGCCAGCTTTCAAGAGCGTTTACTGGAATGGCAGGTGTTATCGGTAGATATTAACGGAGACAATGTTGTTGAACTGATCCTCCAGATTCAGCAAGACCAAATTGACTTGGGCAACCGGTACTATCCAATGGTGGCAGTTTTCAACATCCAGGGGGAGTTAATCTACAGCACCATCCGGGAAGCCTCACCTCGTAATTGGGTGGGCATTCTACCAGGCAGCACTGGGGGACAGGTCTTAACAGAGTTGGATGGACGCTACGAAATTTGGAACTTTTAAAGGATGTAAATTGTAATTATGTTTATGTCGTGGGCTGAGCTTGTCGAAGCCCACAATTCTGCTCCCTTCGACAAGCTCAGGGAGCGGGAGTGTATTCTATTTTTTCCTTTAAAATAGGTCTTTCATGCCCCTGAGTTTGGCAAAAACCCGATCGGGTTCTTGGTGATTGGTCACGGCTTGGAGGGAGGGGCTATCCCAACGTAAAAAGGGATTAGTCGCAATTTCAATCCCGATCGTACTGGGAATGGTAGGGAGATTATTTGCCCGCATTTGTTGCACCACCTCAAACCGATCGGTCAAGGCTGCATTATGGGGATCGATCGTGGTGGCAAATCTTAAATTATTGAGGGTATATTCATGGGCGCACCACACCTTAGTATCCGGCGGTAACTGACGGAATTGGCTTAAAGATGCCACCATCTGACTAGGGGTACCTTCAAATAATCTGCCGCAACCCCCACTAAAGAGAGTATCACCACAGAACAAATGACCAGGAAAATGATAGGCAATATGCGCCCTCGTATGCCCAGGCACAAATAAAACTTCCCCGTCAATATCGCCAAAAGTTACCCTATCCCCCTGACGTAGAAATACAGACTGTCCTGGAATCCGCCCGCGGTCTTCTGCCCCGCCATAAACGATCGTTTTGGGAAAAACCGCCAGTAACTCCCGATTCCCCCCTACATGATCATGGTGGTGATGGGTATTGAAAATAGCCACCAGTTTAGCCCCCAATTCCTTGAGCAAAGCTAAAACTGGAGTAGCCACAGCGGGATCAACCACGGCTGCCTCCGATCGATCGGGGTCATGGAGGACAAACACATAATTATCTTGCAAGACCGCCAAGCGGTGGACACTAAAAGTCATCTAGGAAGCCTTCGCCATATCGTTAAGGATGCGTTGGACAATTTCAACCCCTGTGGTTGCCTGCCAGAGGAAAATGCCCACCAGGATTGTGTTTAAGGAAATATGGGTCACCCTTGCCCATTCTTTGCCCTGTTGCATCAGGGGGGCAAGACCCGCACTCAAAGCCCCCAAACCCGCAACCCCCAGACCCGCTAACAGGTGGGGACCAACAAACAGCTTGTCATTATTGATGTAAGTTACTGCCATTCCCCCAATGCTACCCATTACTAAGCCAATCAAAAGGAGGGAACCCATACTAAAGTGCTTATCTTTAATTGCTTTGAGGGTACCGCCCGCTTCTGCTTGAATTGCCTTTTTCTCATCTCCTTTGGCGGTACGGAGGCGGCGCACTTGCAGTCCCAAATAGCCCGCATAGAGGGTAAGGGCTAGGGTTACCCACATCAGAGTAGGGTGGACGAAGGTCAAAACAGGACGAAGATTGTCGGGGATTGGTAAATTCATAGAGTAGGGTTTGTAAACTTTTCTTAATTTTAGCCTTTCGGCGGGATAGAAACAAGTTTTGGGAAGGGAGGAATTTTGGTCGATCGTTGCAGGGCGTAGAGTATTCTTTGTGCCCTGATAATCAGTTTTTCTAAATGGAAATCAAGATAGGGACTAGGATATTGTTTGAGGCGATAGATGCCCTCGCCAATTAAAATTTTGGCTCCATTTTGATTGTTTTGTTGTAAATGATAAAAGCCAGCTGCAAGCTGCAATAGCCCCTGGTAAAAATTTCGTTCCGGCTGGGGTGCTTCTTGCCACAACAGTTCTAGGAGTTCATGGCATTCATAAAATTTCTGGGTGTTAAATTCTATGATGGCTAAATCGAGTCTATTCATAGCTCCGACTAGCTAAGTATATACTGGCTAGGGTTACTACCACACCAAGCCACTGTATCCATGCTAAATGTTCATCTAAAAATATGCTGGAAAACAACAGGGCAAACATCGGCGTAGAGAAGGTAAGGGCACTGAGGGAAGTTAAGTTACCACGGGAAGCGAAATAAAAGAACAAACCATAGGCAATGGCGCTGCCCATCACACTCATATAAACTATGCCCGCCCATTCCCAGCTATTGAGGTCAGCCCAGGGAGCCTCATCCCTCAAGGCAAAGCCCAACAGGGGCACACCCCCCAAGATCATGTGCCAGCCCGTCGCCACGATCGGGTCTGCTACTGCTACCACCGGTCTAATTAAAATTGTGCCCACCGCCATCGCTAAAGAAGCGGCTAACATGAACCATTCCCCCCTAGCAAATATGCCGGCTTCAAGCACTCCCTGCCAGTCTCGGTTGAGTAACAATGTCCGCACTTCGGCGGGCAGTCCCACTAAAACAATGCCCACAATACCAAGCGCCAGACCTAAACCGCAGTATCGATCGATTTTTTCTTGATAGATCAAAAATGCCAATATTGCCACCGCAATAGGCTGGGAATCGATGAGCAGAGAACCAAGCCCTGCCCCCGTTTCCGTCAGACCCAAAGCTAAAAACCCCTGAAACAAAAAAGCATCAAACAGAGCAAATAGACTAATCCAACCCCAAGCACGCCACCCGGTCGGTTGGGGACGTGATAGGTAGGCTCCCACCAACAACAAGATCAAACCCGCCGGCACAAGACGCAAACCCGCCATAAATAGGGGAGTTGTGTGGGGCAGAAGGGACTTCATTACTACCATCGCTGTTCCCCAAAGGAAGAATGGCAACAACAGCAAGAATTTTTCCATAGCAAGATTAACAAATATTAAGTCATCTTAACATTCTCACGGAGGAATAAATGGGAGCCGTCTAAACCTGTAATGGCTTTGTAGTGAATTGCCGTTACTAAGGTGGGCAGATTTGCAGTCAGCCGAAGTTCAACCCGATCGATAAAATCTAGCCCTTTAAGGGGGGGCAATGCCATCCAAGTAAGGATAAGGGTATCGACAATAGCTAACTCGATCCTGGTAGTTTCGTAGTCAGCAAATAGGTGTTCTAGGCGTTGCTTAAATTCAATAGAATCATTGCCCTGTAAGTTATAGGAGTCAATGATATGATGTATTCGTTGCCGTTCGATTCTGGTCTGCAAGTCCATAATATTGGCTGTAAGGGTTTTATATTCTACTATTAACATATATCGAGCAATAGCAGTGATACCACAAAAGTTAGTCCTCAAAAATTTTTTAAGTCATCCCCATACAGTCCTCAACTTAGAGGGCTTACATACTGCCTGTATTTGTGGCGAAAATGGTGCTGGCAAATCTTCTTTATTAGAGGCAATTACATGGGTATTGTGGGGAAAATCGAGGGTTGAAACGGAAGATGATTTGATCTACAGAGGGGCGAATGAGGTTCAAGTTGATTTTGTCTTTATCAATCGGGGTAATTGTTATCGGGTTATTCGCACCCGCAGTCTTGGTCATGCTAGCAATTTAGAAGTACAGATATTAAGTGAAGGAAAATTTCGGGCATTAACGGAAAGGGGATTGCGGGCTACCCAACAACTATTAATTGATCACCTCAAATTAGACTATGAAACTTTCATTCATTCTGCCTATTTACGCCAAGGTAGGGCAGATGCTTTTATGCTGAAGCGCCCCCAAGAAAGAAAGCAGGTATTAGCGGAAATTTTACAACTAGAGCAATACGATCGATTGGCAGAAAAAGCTAAAGATATAGCCCGTATTACTAAGGGAGAATTAACCGCCCTTGCCCAACAAAGCCAAAGACTCAAACAACAATTAGAACAAACCGATCGGGTGGCACAGGACTTAGCAAAAATGCGGCAACAGGCAATAAGCCTCAAAAATGCCCTAGAGCAAGAGGAGCAACAAAAACAAAAATGGGAAATAGAGCAACAAACCCGATCGGGGTTGATAGAGAAACTAGACTGGCTAAAACAGCAAGGGGAAATAATCAAGCAGGATATTACCGCCTTAACTCAACAACAAAAAATTCAACATAATCAATGTCAAAAACTAGAAGTAATTATCCATCAACGGGCAACAATTAGAGAAAATTTTACGAAATTTCAACAGATTTCAGGGGAATTAGATTCCGTCAGGCAAAAATATCAACAGTTTCAAACACTAACCGACCGGAGACAATATCTAGTGCAACAATTAGCCAAAATTGAAACAGAAATAAAACTACAAATATGTCAGTTCCAGACCCAATTAGAAAGTTTATCTAATCAACAAAAACAACTAGAAAAAATCCTCCAGCGTCAACAGGAAATCTCCGCCGCCTTCAATCAATACCAACAGGCTAAATCCCAACTCCAAGCATACGATCGGAGCCATGCCCAAGCCTCACCCCTCCAACAAAGACTTCACATCCTCCAAAGACAGTTTGAACAAATCAGAGGTAATGTTTTAGCGAAAAAAGAATCCCTTGAACTTACATGCAATCAATTACAACAAGAACTAAAACAACAACAGCCCCTCCAAACAAGACTAGAAGAATTAGATGGACAAATCAATCTTTTACAAAAAAAGCAGGTTTATCAGCAGAGAGTACATGAAAAAGGCTTAGAAAGAAGAGATTTTTTAGAAAGACTAAAGGTAAGAATGAATGACTGTGAAGAACAGATCAGAAAAACAGAAGTCAACATCGAACAAACTAAATCCCTCGATGCTAACTGTCCTCTCTGTGACCAGCCCTTAAATGAACATCACCGTAGTCATGTACAACAAAAACATAAAGAACTACTCCAAGAATTACATAGAGAAATATGGTTAATCAAAGAACAACAATCTACTTCAGAAACAGAAATAAAAATACTGAGGGAGGAATATTGTAAACTCCGCCAAGAATTACAGCCTTATAGTAAACTTTTAGAAGAAAGAGGTGCTCTCCAATCCCAAATTCATGCCCTCAATCAAATTACCGATCGGTTGGTCATACTCAAACAGCAATTAGACACGATCGAGAATCAGCTAAAGGATCAATCTTTTGCTCCTGATTTACAAGAGGAGATCAAATTGTTAACTGTCAGTTTAGAACGTTTGGGTTATGATGAGAAGGATCACGCCCTTTTACGAAGCGAAGTAGAGCGATGGCGCTGGGCTGAAATAAAATCAGCAGAACTAAAGCAGGCTGAACAGCAATGGCAGCAAATCTCTGAGCAGATGCCTAAAATTCAATACCAAATTCAACAACTAAAAAATCGACTACAATACCAACAATTAGATGCCAATCTACAAAATCAAATTACTGCCTTAGACAAAGAGTTAGAGGTTTTAGGTTATAGTCATCAACTCCATCAACAGCTAACTAAAATGAAAGATGACTACAGTAAATATCAACTTCAATATCAAGAACTACAACTAGCTGAACAACAATTTCCTCAACTCCAACAACAGTATTTTCATACCTGTCAGAATCTTAAATCCAAACAAGAGTCTTTATGCCAATTGGAAGAACAAAAAAAACACTACCAATCTGATTTGGCTAACTTACCCGATCGGTCTGTTGTTTTATCTAACTTAAAAGATAATCTAAAAAAACAAAGACAGCTTTTAGATCATTGTTTAGCTGAAATTGGCAAACTAGAACAATTAGACCAACAAATAAAGCTATATCAAAATCAATTAGAGGAGTTAAATGACAAGCAAAAAAAACTGGAATATCATCAAAAAATCCATCAAGAATTAGCTATATCTTTTGGTAGAAATGGTATTCAAACTTTGGTGATTGAAACTATTATTCCCCAGATAGAATTAGAAGCAAATCAAATTTTAGGACAACTAACTAACTATCAGTTTAACTTGCGCTTTATTACGCAAAAATCTGGCAAACGATCGGATAAATTTATCGATACCCTAGAGATTGAAATTGCCGACCACCAGGGCACCCGTCCCTATGAAACCTATTCTGGGGGTGAGGCATTTCGGATTAACTTTGCGGTTCGATTGGCATTGTCTCGCATCTTAGCGCAGCGCACGGGGGGTACACTCCAGACCCTAATTATTGATGAAGGTTTTGGCAGTCAGGATGAGGTCGGTTGCGATCGATTAGTAGCAGCGATCGAGGCGGTTTCCCAAGATTTTGCTTGTATTTTAGTTATTACCCATATCCCAAAATTAAAGGAAGCATTTTCTACTTTAATTGAGGTTTCTAAAACTAAAAATGGTTCCTCTGTTCAATTAGTGATGTAGGCAAAACCATTCTATACAAAGGGAATTTACAGATAAAATTTCTCTAGGGTTTACCAATTAAAAATCGGGATCATATTAAAGTTAGTTTAACCCGTATTTCTCATACCGGCAGCAATACCATTGACTGTTAACAAAGCACCCCTTAGTAATTCATTTTTTGAATAGGGGGAACGTAAATCAAAACGCTGTTGAGAATGCTGCCTTAGCCGTTTGAGTAGGGATACTTGAATGAAGCCCAACGGCACGATCGAGTAGTTGCGGAGCGCCACCGATCGTTGTAAATCTGGGTCGCCGTCCAATAAACGATTATGTTGAGAAATTTGCAGGACTACGCCACAAGTACGCTGATATTCCGCTAAAATCTGGTTAAAAAATAACTCAGAATGTTCACGAAAGTCTGGATGAGTCAATTCTTGCACATACTGTCTGGCAATTTGTAAGTCCGTTTTTGCTAGGGTCATTTCTACTTTTGAGATAATCATCTTAAAGAAAGACCACTTTTGATAGAGGAACTGAGCTAAATTCAAATGCTCAGAGTTTGCATCCAAAAATTCTTGAAGAGATGTACCCAAGCCAAACCAAGCGGGTAATAAAAAACGACTCTGGGTCCAACCAAACACCCAAGGAATTGCCCGCAGGCTACCAAGGTCTTTTTTGCCAGCACGCCGGGCAGGACGGGAACTGATCTGGAGTTGGCTAATTTCCTCGATCGGGGTGACTTGATGGAAAAATTCGACAAAGTTTGCCTGTTCATAAATCAAACCACGGTAGACCCGACGGGACCGATCGGCTAGTTCTTCAATAATGTCCCGCCAGCAGTCTAGGGTATCGAGGCTGTTGGGCAGTAAGCCCGCCTGAATTACCGCAGTAGCCACCTTTTCCAGGTTATAGAGCGCCAAATTGGGCAGATTATACTTCGAGGCAAGCACCTCTCCCTGTTCCGTGATTTTGATGCGCCCTTCTACACTATGGGCTGGTTGTGCCAAAATCGCCTCATAGGTGGGACCTCCCCCCCGCCCTACGGAGCCGCCCCTGCCATGAAAGATACGGAGTTGGACATCAAATTGCTTCACAGTCTGATTAAGAGCCTGTTGAGCCTTATAGATTGCCCAGTTGCTACTCAAAAAACCAGAATCTTTGTTGCTATCGGAGTAACCCAACATCACTTCTTGTAGATGGTCTTGGCTGGCTAAAAGTTCACGGTAGAGGGGAATAGAGAGCAAGGACTCCAATACTTGGGGGGCGCAACGGAGGTCTTCTACCGTCTCAAAGAGAGGTACTACAGCCAGACTGCCTCTGCCGGTGGCGGGGTCATAGAGTCCCGACTCTTTCGCTAAAAGAAGGACTTCTAAAATGTCACTTACACTGTGATTCATACTGATAATGTAAGTGTGACAGACATGAAAAGAAAAGACAGTCTGCAATTTATGAACTACCTGGAAAGTTTGTAAAATATTTTTGGTCGTCTCAGAAAATGAAAGACGATTAGACACGATCGGTCTTAGACTACTAATCTCACCGATTAACCAGGCTTGTTTTTCCGCTTCGGTCAGTTCACTGTAAGGCACTTTGAGGAGTTTAAGGGTTTGAGCAATTTCTGTGATTGCCTGTTCATGTTTGCTACTTTCTTGCCTAATATCTAGGTGTGCTAAATGAAAGCGATAAACTTCTACTTGGATGATCAGATTTTCTAGGTCTTGACAAGTTAAACCCAATTCTTTTAGGCTTTTTTGAATTAAACGAAGCTCGGTCAACATCTCATCGGCGTTGTTATACCGATCGTTACTGGTTTGGTTGTTCTCATCGATCGTCTGCCAGGCTGTTTGTTTGCAAGTGAGTGTGAAAGAAAGAGTATTTTCTAAACGGGCTAAAATATAAGCTAGTTTTAGGCGGAACGGTTCATTGCGGTAGCGCAGAGACAAACGATCGTAGACAGCAGGGAAGATCACCTGGTCTTTTCTTAAACTATCGAGTAATTCTTCATCAGGGTCTATCAGATTTTGGGAAATAGACAACCTTTGAATTAGTTGTTTGACAGATTTAATATATTTAGATAAAACTAACTCTCTTTGATAACAAGCAGTCTGCCAAGTGACTTCAGGCGTAACAGCCGGGTTGCCATCCCGATCGGAGCCTACCCAAGAACCAAAAGTACAAAAGTTGGGCTTAGGAGGTTCTAGAGAAGGAAATGTCTGTTTGATTGACCGCACTAAACGATCGTAAAGAATAGGAATAGCATCAAACAATACCTCTTCAAAGTAATGGAGGGTATATTCTGCTTCATCTAAAACAGTAGGTTTGTTATGATTTAATTCATCGGTATACCACCAAAATTTAATCTCTTCACAAATTTGCCAACGGATTAGATCCCGATCGATGCGAGAGTCATAGTCCAACTGATTCAATAGTTTAGCAATTCGTCGTTGTCTTTCTCGGATCGTTTGGCGGACAAGTTCGGTGGGATGGGCAGTAAAAACTAACTGAATATCTAAACGATTAAGTAATCTTTGAATATGAGAAAAAGGAACATTTTGTCTTTTTAATTCTGGAAATAACCAATCAAAAGTACCAATCTTTTTTGCCGCAGTAGAATCTAAAGCCTCTTCCTGTTCGTTTTGTTGTTCAATAATGTTAATTAACTGAAAATAGAGAGCAAAGGCGCGGGAAGCAGTTATTGCCTTAGATAGGTCTAAATTTTCGACAATAGCGGCTGAAGGATACTTGTCATAATCGTAATGATGTCTGAGTTGTCTTAACAGGTTAACAATTTCTTGACCGCAAGCCTCAAGCAGAACCTGGTCTAACAACTCTTCTATAAACCTTAGGCGATGGTGTAAACGGGGATGAACCACACCATTTTCTTCGGGGAGGGGAGGAGAGGCGATGGAAATTGAGATTGAGGTCATGGAAACAAGCCTAGACAGCAATGACCACTATACTAGGTTGAAAGCCTACTAATGTTACTGATTTGACGAAACTTATCCCTTAATGTAAATGAATATTTCAGCTTTTTTAACTGCTAGCCTCACTCAGATTGCCTCTCTGGGAGTCCTTGCCCCCCTAGCCTTCATCGGAATTTATGTAGTGGCTACCATTGCTTTCCTGCCAGGCTCGATTCTCACTTTAGGGGCGGGGGTGGTATTTGGAGTGGTTTGGGGTTCGCTGTATGTCTTTATTGGCGCAACGATTGGGGCAGTTTTAGCCTTTTTGGTAGGGCGCTATCTGGCAAGGGACTGGGTTAGTCAGAGGCTCAAAAACTTAGTAAAATTCCAACAAATCGATCGGGCTGTAGCCCAAGGTGGTTTCAAAATTGTCCTTCTGACCAGGCTTTCCCCTATATTTCCCTTCAACTTATTAAATTATGCTTTTGGTGTTACGGGGGTGAGCTTGAAAGACTATACCCTCGCTTCGATCGGGATGCTGCCAGGCACGGTCATGTATGTTTATATCGGCTCCTTGGGCGGGGACTTAGCCCAACTGGGCACCAGGGTAGAGCCGAATCCGGTTTTGCAATGGACAATCCGCACGATCGGTTTTTTGGCTACTCTCGCTGTTACTATCTATGTCACAAAATTAGCCCGTGCCGCCCTGACGGAGGTAGTAGATGAAGCAAAAGAAGTTAAATAGTTACCCTTGGGGTTCAATTCCCAAGGAACGCAGTTGGGACTCCAGCTTCGCCGATCGTTCTTCTAGGGATAAAATTTGCCGTTCCATCAATAGAGCGGATTCTGACGGTAATAGAACCAACTCCCGATCGGGGTTAAAAAAGCGGGCTTTGCCATCTAAAACCCCAATGTAGAGTTGTAATTGTTCACTCCAAAACTTTTGCTCGATCGGGACAATCTCCTGATAAAAACCATCAACTAAATGAAAACCTTTTAGCTCTTCTGTATCAGGATCAAACCAAAAATATTCTGGCGTACGAAAAATATCTTGATAGATTTGCTTCTTCAAACCCCGATCGGTGTTAGCAGTAGAATCAGAGAGAATTTCTAATATAAAATTAGGGTATTTCCCCTGCTCTTGCCAAACAACCCAACTTTTACGCTGGGGATTAGGATCAGTATCTAGCACGACAAAGAAATCAGGTCCCCGAAAATGTTCCGACTTCTTCTGTTTGGCGCTGTAATAAATAGTTAAATTGCCTGCGACAAAATAGTCTTGACGATCCCGCCAATACCATTGTAAACAAGAAATTAAGAGTAACATCTGGTTTAGGTGGGTACTTGATTCCATCTCTGGTTCATCACTGTAAAGATCGGTAGGTAGGTTTTGTAACAAAATGTTAGTCATAAAAAACCCAGTAACTGTTGTTATTTAATTTAACAAACTCGATCGGTTTTTAGTAACCAAAGAGTTAAAAAATTTAGAACTTCTATAATTTCTGACCAGTTCTATTTAGACCGCAATAGAATTCTATTCCTGCAACAGATGAATTCTTCTTTTGTGGATAAAACTTATCTCAGACAAAAACTACAATCTTCTAATCCACAAACCTAATTAAACATAGGTAGTCGTTGTGAACTACCCAAAATAATATAATTCATCGACACAAAACTATTCAAGATATGCACTAATCTTGCCTAGAATTTTTCTTATATTTCTACGAATTATTTACTAAAACTATTGACAAATTTAGCTCCCCTGGCACAGACTTGATTGTAGAATAATAGCAGTCATTTGAGCGGTGTTATACGCCAATCAAATTTGTTCAAAGCTACTAACATATCTAGGTAAAAATCATAATGAAGGAACTACTAAAGCCTTCTAAATGGCAAATTTTTCTAAAGGTATTACCATTTTCTATTTTGTTTTGCACAGCAAAATATTTTTTCCATTCTCTGGGTTGGGAACCTTGGCAGTTTGATTCTTTTACGGGGGCTTTGTTTGCTACTTCTAGTTTTGTGCTTGCCCTTGTTTTGAATGGCACCTTATCTGACTATCGGAGTAGTGATGAAATTCCTAGCCTTATTGTTAATGCCCTAGAAGAAATTCAAGACTCTAGTCGGTTATTTTCTACTACAAATAAAGATTATGATTCTACTATTTTAGAAAAACATTTAACTGAGTTAGCCCAAAACACGATCGATTGGTTAAACTCTAAAAAAAGTATAGATACTGTGTATGAATGCTTGCATTTGCTTCTTTAGCTAGTCTAGGGGGTGCTTCTTGGATCAATCGTCCCCAAGCACAATTAGCTAAAATTCGTTTGCTGATAGGAAAAATCAAGACAAATCGCGATACCGACTTTTTAGATAGTGCCTATGTTTTGCTTTGGATTTTTCTGGTTGGCTCGACCCTTACTCTTCTACTAATTGGAGGAAGTACCTTCAGTGAAAATCTAACTGTTACAGCTTTTATTTTTACTTCTTTTGTTTATTTGTTAACTTTAATTCGCGATTTAGACAACCCATTTCAGTATGACGGTAGTTCATCTGTTGATGTTGATTTGTCAGTTTTACAAAATTTTGCCGATCGTTGTAACTTAACTTAACCGATCGTTATTTTCGATCAGATTATTCTAAAGTAACAAAAGCAATAAATGAGATGGAAGAACCATGACCAAAAAAAGTCTGTCAGATATGCTAAAAGAAGAAGTAGGTAAAGAACCTAATGAGGAGTCAGAAGGTAAGGTTCTACGCCGCCACAATCCCACTAAGGCGGATTTAGAAAGTGAGCTACAAACCGTCACCACCGATCGGGATCAACTTAAACAGGCGCTAGAAGCAGTTACCACCGATCGGGACCAACTCAAACAACAAGTAGCCCAACTCCAGGGGGAACTAGAACTAAAACAAGCCCACATCCAACAACTCCAAGCCTACCTAGAGCAGGCACAGGCAGAACTGAAAACCAAGGCAGAAATCGTCCCGCCAAAGAAACCCAGAGTAACACCCCGCCCGATCGGGTCAAATCAACCCCTAAGCAAAATCTCTAACCAAAATATCGGCTGGTTCGACTAACGCCGCACAACCCCAAAAATGCCTAAACCCAGGGCAAGGACTCCCAAAATCAAAGCGATCGTGGTTTTGCCCCCCTGACTGCCTAACTCATCTAGTTGCTTGCGCTGGTCCCGCAGAGCATTTTCCTGCTCAGTCTTTGCCTTGGCAACCAGGTTAGTAAGCTCCGATCGGATTGCCTCTAGCTGGGCGGTGGTGGCATCCCCCCCCCTGCCCTCTAAACTTTCGATCCTGACCTGCATCTGTTGTAGGATAGCTGCCCCATCTTGCCAGTCCCTCTGAATTGTAGTCATTTCATTCCGCAAGGACTGCTCCCGCTCACCGACTAGACGCTCTACTAATGCGGCTACCTGACCCTCATCGATCGGGGTAGAACCATTACCTACTTGGCTTAGGCGTTGCTCTAGGGCATTAAAACTGTTTTCTAGCCCCTGAATTTTGTCTGCCAAGGGACTCAAATCTGCCCCCTGTCCTTGCAAAAGGGCTACCTGCTCCGCTAGAGCCTGATGGGCTTCACTGTAGGACTGAATGCCATTCCTTATTTCCAGCAAGCTAGCTTCAACATCGCCCCCAGCCTTTGCTTGCTTCAACTCCTCATACCATTGGCTTACTTCACTGGCACATTGATCCATATGTTGCGCTAGGCGGGCAAAATTTTTGACATCTTGGGCTAAACGGGGCAAAGAGTCTAACAACTGCCCGAGTTGCGTTTCTATCGCCCCTACCCGATCGGTTAAACCCCCATCCACGCGAGATATAGCTTCCATAATTTCCTGACGGGTAGCAACCACCTTTGCCTCCGACTCCAGGGCAGAGTGACATAGTTGGTCTGCACGGGCTAATAACTCCGAAATGTTGGAAATTTCCCTGTCAAGCCGATCAGAGAGGCTGGTTAATTGTTCAGCCAGTTCAGAATTAGCAATGGGTTGGTCTGTCATAATTATTCCCGTCAAGGATAAGTGATATTGTAAGCAATTCCTACCTGTGGAATTTAACACCATTATTCTGCTTTTTGCACCACTTTGATCGATTTTTTCGCCAATTTTTCTCCCTCGAATATTATTTGATTTTCCAGAATAGCTGTGATAAATTTTTAGATGGCGCAATTCAGTGTTGATAATGCCGCCTTCTAGCTGGGTGGTTCAACCTGGTTTAGAAATGTTATGGGGTTTGAAACTATGTCTGTTCGTCTATATGTTGGAAACTTGCCGGCTGAGCTAGACCGCCAAGCCTTGGAGCAGGTGTTCCATGAGTCTGGTGAGTCTTTAACCGTGAAAGTAATTACCGATCGAAAAACCGGTCGATGTCGTGGTTTTGGTTTTGTCACCGTAGAAAATGACGAACTAGCGGACTCTGTGATTGAGCGTTTCAACGGCTTTGATTTTAATGGGGCAGTATTAAAACTAGAGAAAGCCCTCCCGCGCCAGAAGGAAAAAGGGGAAGAAGAAGAGACTAGCCCCGTCTCTGAAGGGGAAGAGGGCGGAGAAGAACCGGATAGCAAAAAAGAAGAAAAAATGCCCCCCAAGCGCAAAAAACGGCGGAACAAAAAAACATCCAATCGTCCAGAGTCCCGTAGCTCCTCTAGTGCTTCCGAGTTCCATCAGCCCGATCCCCGTTGGGCAAATGAATTAGAAGAATTTAAGCAGAGGCTCCTTTCTGCCCAATCTAGCTAGTTTTTAAGAACTTTCATAAACTGTTCTTAACTTTGGTGTGGGATCATTTGGAGGTCATTCAACCCTTAATTATTGGAACAGTTATGGATAGACGTACATTTTTAGCCTATTCCCTCGCCTCTGGTGTAGTGGTATGGGCGGGTTCTGCCATTCCCAATCAATTTGCCGACCTATTTAGTTTTGGTAGTGCAGAGGCGCAGACGGCACAGGTTTTCCCTCAGAGTGTGGCATCTGGTGATCCCCAGCCCCAGGGTATAACCCTCTGGACTCGTGTTAACAGCACTGCACCCAATGTGACTCTCTCCTTCCAGATTGCCACCGATCGGGATTTCCGTAACATTGTTCTAAGTGGTATTGCCAATACTAATCGGGAGCGGGACTATACCGCCAAGGTATTACTCAACAACCGATCGGAATTACGCCCTGACACTACCTATTTTTATCGGTTTATTTTTGAAAATACCAACAGCCGGACGGGGCGCTTCAAGACCCTACCCGCTCCTGATGCTACAGTCGATCGGGTGAGGTTTGGGTATGTAAGTTGCAGTGACTACACCAACGGCTTATTTACTGCCTGCCGATTTTTAGCGGATGAAGATATTGACTTTGTCGTGCATTTAGGGGATGCGATCTACGAAACTGTATTTGATCCCACCTTCCAAAATAATGTGCGCCCTATTACCCTGCCCAGTGGTTCCCCTACAGCAGTAACCTTAGAAGATTATCGTGCCCTCTACAAAATCTATCGCTCTGATCCTGACCTGCAACGCGTCCATGAGAGCTTTGCTTTTATTACCATCTGGGATGATCATGAGTATGCCAATGATGCTTACCAGACTTTTAATACGGATGCCCCCGATCCTGCTAAGCCAGAGTTAAACAATACCCCCCGCCGTCGTCAGATTGCCAGCCGGGTATGGGCAGAATATACTCCTACTTCTATCCCCTTTGATCCTAGTCGTGACCCCCTGGAATCAATCCAAATTTATCGTTCCTTTGTGTTCGGTAATTTGATGGAATTGGTGATGACCGATGAACGGCTTTATCGGGATGCACCAGCCTGTGGACCTACCAGCGCTCAGCGCAATTTAAGCCCTGGCTGTGCCAATTTGGCGAACCCCGATCGGTCTATGTTGGGCAGAACCCAGCGGGAGTGGTTTTTGAATAAGATTACCAACTCTTCTCGCACCTGGAAGATTTGGGGCAACGAAGTAATGACCATGCAGTTAAAGATTGCTAAGGCAGTAGTCGATCGGGTCAATCCCAATTTAATTCCGGTGGACTTGTTTGCCACCCTAGACCAGTGGGACGGCTACCCTGTAGAGCGGGCAACTATTTTTAGAACAATTCGTGACCGGGGGGTTAAGAATTTTGTTACCATCACTGGGGACTTACATACCTTTGTGGCTGGTTATCAGCGCATCGACTTCAATACACCCTTTGCCCCTGGCACTGTGCCTGACAATGCGGCGGGTGTGGAGTTTTTAACCGGTTCGATTTCTGCTTCTAACTTGGCAGAGCAACCCAATGCTTTTAACCTCGACATCAATACTTCTACCCAGTTGTTACTAGCCAGCAATCCCCATATTGTTTTCTTTAACTCCAATACCCATGGTTACAACCTGATTGAAGTTACTCCCCAACTTCTGACCTGCCGGATGAAGGCAGTTAGCAATATTACTTCTGCTAGTGCTACTTTATCTACCCTCAAGGTATTTGATGTACCAAGAGACCAGGTCTTGATTAGGGACGTAACCCCCCGTGCCTAGTCTGGTTTGATTTTTCTCCCTTCCTGTTGCAAAATCGGGGGGGAGTTTTTCAGCTTTTCTTTATTCCTGTAGTATGAACTACATTTATTTACATGGCTTTGCTTCTGGGGTGCAATCCCGCAAGGCGCAGTATCTAATCGATCGGTTTTTAGAAAAACAAATAAACCTAATTACCCCTGATTTGAATTTAGGGGACTTCAGTACAATTACCCTTTCTAAGCAGTTGGCTTTCTTGCAAGCTAACTATGGGGAACAGCCCTGTTGTGTGATGGGTTCTAGCTTGGGGGGCTTACTGGCAACTTTGTGGGGTATGGCTAACCCCCTGGTAGAAAAATTGGTTTTGTTAGCGCCTGCCTTTCGGTTTAGTGAATGTTTGCAAAACTCGATCGGGTCGGCAGAGATGGAAAGGTGGCAAACTGAAGGGGTGCGTAATTTTTATCATTATGGACTCGATCGGGAATTACCCCTCCATTACGATTTTTTTGTCGATAGCCAAAACCATGATGAAAGCAAAATGACCAGAGCGTTACCCACTTTGATCATTCATGGTAAACAGGATGATGTAGTCCTACCAGAAAGAAGTATTGAATTTACCCAAAACCGCCCCTGGGTTCAACTCCAACTGGTAGATAGCGACCATAGTTTAGGTGATGTGGTTGACTTGATTTGGCAGGAAACGAAAAAGTTCTGGGGTCTTGCCTAAAATCCATTGCCAATTAGTAAAAAAGGTGCCCAGTAGTAGGGATGGTCTAAATTCTCGATCGTGGATTGGGGCAGGCGGGCAATAATACGGTCTTGGATTAAACTAGCCTGATCTCCCAAGGGGCTAAAGTCTTTGGTAATTAAAATGCGTTGGGTCACAGCCATTGCCTCCGCCTTAGTCATTTTCTGTTTGACCAAAAGGGTATAAAAAATTTCCATCCAGGCTTGGGTGCCCCCATCGGAAACGGACCAGAGGGAAGCGATCGTGCTACGGGCTCCCCTCTCTTGCATTAAGTAGCCGAAGCCCAAAATTTCTTCGCCGTTCCCTAAAATTTCCCCCGCGGCAGTTTCACAGGCACTGAGCACCACTAGGTCAATGTTTGCTAAGTCCCACTGGCGCAGAGCGCGAAAGTTCTGGTGCTGTCCATCCCCAAACAGAATAAAGGAATCTTCCGGTCTGCCTGGTAAAAAGACTCCATGGGTAGCCAAGTGGAGCCAATTGAAGGACTGGGATTGCTGTCGGGTGTTAGCAGGAGAAAATTCCTGGTCTAATAATTTGGTGCTTGGGGCAATCAGGCTGGTTAGGTAGTTCACTTCTCCCCTGGCAGAGGGTAAGCCGCCAAAATGGAAAGTCTGAGACCCGATCGATAAAATTTGGGGCTGGGTGAGGGCAGCAGCGAGCATACGGGGGGGTGCTTGGGGCTTGGGGGCAAAGTTCTGCAAACTAGCACTGGTAATGTTATTGATTAAAAACCTTTCGGAAAGCCATTGTCTGCCGTCGTAGAGGGCGTTGAGGGGCACATAGCGCAGTTGGGCAGAGGGGGCATAGAAGAGGGTGCGGATATTTTGCGCTTCGAGGATGTCTTCGAGGGGCTGAATTAGGTGGCGGTAGAGGATTTGTCCCTGTTTTTTGGGATCGGCTTCAACGTCATAGATTGCCTCTAGGCTATAGCGAAAATCCTGGAGGTGCTTTACTAATTCCGATCGGGGGATGTAGCTACTGCGGCGGAGGGGGGGAAACCCAGGAGCAATTAAAATTAACTCTACCCGATCGTCTCTAATTACGGGATAAAGGACAGCGGATTTGGCATCTAGGTTAGCTAAGTCTTTTTGCAGTTGACGGAGGTTGGCATCCCGTACCTGGCGGGCGAGGCTCTGTACCTGGGGTCTAGCTAGAAATTGGGCTAGTTTGGGGTCATTGCTCCGAGTTAGGGCTTGGTATTCTTGGTAAAGTTGCCGTTGCTCCGGACTAAGCTGGGACAGAAGTTGGGGGTTGGCTTGGGGGGTGACGTTGCCCAAGTAGCTATCTAGTTCTCCTAAAATTGCTAGGTCTAGGGTCTGTTGTGCTTCTAGGATTTTGCCCCGCTCTAGTAACAGATCTAGGGCTAAGCCCAGGGGGGTAGTAGGCACGAGGCTGAGGCTGCTCAGGCTGGCTTGTACTGCCAGGTTGGTCAGGCTATCCCCTTTGGGGGGGGCGGGCGGGGGAGCAGGTTCTGGGGGGGGGACTGGGTCAGTGGTGGTGCGGGCAATCCGATCGGGGGTGCGATGCCCCAGGATATTTTCGGCGAGGGGGCGCTTTTGCTGACTCAAGGGCAGAAACTGCACATTGCCCTGGACTTCTTGAAACTCTACCGCACTGAAGAGGCTAGTGACATTGTTGGTGACTGTCCTTGCCCCGATCGTGCCTTGGGCAGTAAAAAAACCGTCGGCTAAAATTTTGCCGTCACTCCGAAAAGTGATATTACCGCCGCTGGTGACGGGACTGGCTGGATTATTCAATGCCAAAATATCTATGCCCTTATCTCCCCTGAGGGTGAGGTTACTGCCGCTCCTGATGATGGCGGGGGTATCGATCGTGTCCCTGATAATGAGGTTGTTTTCTCCCTGGAGTAATAGACTACCCCTGCCCTGGATGTTGGGCACAAATACAGCCAAATTATTCTTGGCAATTACTTGAATGTCGGCAGCGGCGATCGAGCCAAGCACAATGTCGCCGGGCTGGACTGGGAGTTCCCCGATCGGTTCAAACTTGCCATTTGCCAGCAAAAGGGTACTGAGTCCGGGGGAACGTCCTTGGGGTAGGAGTTCCAGGGAGCCATCGGGATTTACGGCGAGTTCTAAAGCCTCCTGACGATTGGGTGTGCCGGTTAAAAGTTGGGCAAGTTGGGGCAAGTCAGTGATTTTTCCCTGCCAGGGGGGAGCCAGGCTACCCGATCGGACTTCTAAACCCAAGATGGAACTAGGGGAGCGGAGGGTGACGGTGGAATTTCCTTCTACCGCTACGACATCTACCTTGCCAGCGGGGGCAGTGAGGGTACGGGGACTAACCACTGTTCCACCGGCTAGAACAATATCCTGCCCCGTTTGGACTTCTAGTCGGGCTTGGTTGATGATTGTCCCTGGTTGAGCTACAGAAAATTGCAGAGAAAGGGGGCTGCCAGCAAAGAAGTTAGTCGATCGATCGGCGGTAAAAAAGCCCCCCCCACTAAACCCGATCGCTGTTGCCGTAGTACCAACAAAGGTTCCCCCTACATCAATTTGGGCATTGGGGGCAAATACCACACCATTGGGGTTGAGCAGGTAAAAGTTGGCGAGGGGAAAATCTTGGGAGCTTTGAATTCTGCCCAAAATAACCGAAGGATTAGACCCCGTTACGCGGCTAAAAATGTTGCTGATCCTTGCGCCATTGATGCCCGTATCTCCCAGACTAAAAGTTACACCGGTGGTGGGAACATCAAACCGATCGAAGCTATGGAATAGATTGGTGCCCCGAATTGAATTGGTATCTGTAGGAACGATGATATTGCCTTCCCTTACCCCTGTACTGGTTGTGCCATCGGGAACAATGGTCTGTGCCGCTAGGGGTAGCCCGATCACCAATCCGATTAAACTCAAGGGTCTGATCATAAAATTCTTTATTTTACTTAAAAGGGTTAATCCTGATGAAACTCGATCGGTAAATTACCATACCATCATAGTAAAGAATAGAATTGACCGCCTTTTGTGCCAAGAAATTTTGTTAAATTATCGGGCTTAGATATTATGCCCTAAATTTTAACTTAACTAATTAGATTTTTCTGATAGTAAGCGCGACGTAAAGCAGGAGCTAGGTCTTCAATACGGATGGGTTTAGTCAAATAATCATTCACCCCAGAAGCATAGGATTGTTGGGCAGTTTCTAATTGGGCATCGGCGGTCAAGGCAATTATCCAGGGCTGAAACCCCGATCGGGAGCGGATTGCTTTAGTAGCCGTTAGACCATCCATTTCCGGCATTTGAATATCCATCAAAATAACATCATAGGTTTGTCTTTCAAAAGCTTCTAATACTTCTAAACCATTAGCTACTAAATCTGCTTCATAGCCTAGTTTCTGCAACATTTTTAGGCAGACTTTTTGATTTACAATATTATCTTCTGCTACTAAAATTCTAAGGGGTAAATGGATTAATTCTTCCCGATCGGTTTGATCATTTTGGGTAATAAAAGCATCAATGTAAAGCCTAGCTAGTAATTTATAGAGAGCATTGTAACGGACAGGCTTATTCAGAATTAAAGGGTGATTGTCAGTTTTACCATAGGCTAATAGTAAAATCTGGGGCGTGGTAGACTCTTGCAAGGTTTCAGTAATAATTAAATCAGCCCCGATCGGTTCATCAAGAATTTCCATCCGCCAAGTTAATAGCATAGAAGAAATCATTTGTTTTAAGGGATATTCATCTATAGAAAGAAAAATTTTCTTAGTAGGTAGGGGAGGTAGATCGATGGATGGTTCTGCTTCTTTTGTAATTATGTAAAACTGAAAAGAAGAACCTTTACCAAGGACAGTTTGAACAGACATTTCCCCCCCCAATAGTTGAGTTAAGCGGTAACAAATCGAAAGTCCTAAACCAGTGCCGCCGTAGCGTCGCGTAATAGAAGAATCCGCTTGAGTAAAAGGAGTAAAAATCTGATCTAATCGATCTTGGGGAATACCAATTCCTTCATCTGTTACAGTAAAACTTAATTTAATCTCTCCGTTATTACTTCTTTCAATTAAACTAACTTCTATAAAAATATTTCCCTTTTCTGTAAATTTAATTGCATTACTTAAAAGATTTAATAAAATTTGGCGCAGTCTTGTTACATCCGATTGGATAGATTTAGGCACATCTTCTTCAATCCAATAAGCTAATTCTAAGCCTTTTGTGGTAGCTTGGGGGGCTAACAAATCAATTACTTCTTCGATACAATTTCTTAAATTGAATTCCTGGATTTCTAACTCTACCCTGCCGGATTCTATCTTAGAAAAATCCAAAATATCGTTAATTAAACTCAACAGGGTTTCACTACTATTACGAATAGTGCGAATGTAGTCCTGTTGTTCCTCTGTCATTGCCGTAGTTTGTAATAAACTGGTCAGACCAATTACGCCATTCATAGGGGTACGGAGTTCGTGACTCATATTGGCTAAAAATCGACTCTTAGCCGCATTAGCTTCCGTCGCTTTTTGCCGTTCTTCAATTAGAATACGCTGATTTTCTTGTCTTTCTATATGGAAAGAAATTGCACTAGCAGCCGATCGGAGCAGAGCAAGGGCTGCTTCAGAAAAGGGGGTATGCGACGGACAGTTATCAAAGCCCATAAATCCCCAAAACTGATGATTAACAAACAGGGGTAAAACTAAAATTGAAAGGATACCCTGGGGTAATAATATCTGTTGTTCTGTTTCTGGAAAATTAACTACATTTCCTGATATTTCCTGCCCCTTTAAGAATTGCTTGATCCATCTTGGGAAAAATATCTCCATGTTAAGATTTTGTAGCTCTGGCGAATCAATTGTAGGCTCAATACCAGGAGCACACCACTCATAAATTTGATCTGAAAGTAATAAGCCTTCTACCGATCGGTGATTAGCAAAAATATAGACCCTAGATGCCTTTGCGGCTTCCCCTAATTGTCGCAAAATTGTCTGATAACAGTTCCGATCGTCATCTACTAAGAGTTGCTGTTGAATATTGATGAGGCAGTTAAGAAAAGCCTGGTTTTGAATAATTTTAGACTCTGCTTGTTTTAATTCCGTAATATCTGTGGTAATGCCACCTATACCTTGAATATTGTTAGCTTCATCAAACAATGGGAATTTAGCAGAAAGATAAATTCTAGTCTGCCCGCCTTGGGATAATTCTAGTTCAGTTTGTACAGATTTATGGGTACTTATTACCTGTCGATCGATATAGTCTAAAGTGAAAGCTAAATCCGGCGCAAAAATATCTTGGTTTGTTTTTCCAAAAAACTGCTCCCTAGTGAGGGAAAAAGTATTTAATAGATGAAAGTTACCGTAGGTAAATTTTTGATTTGTATCTTTCAAACAAATTAGGGAGGGAATATTATTCAAAATTGCTTCTGTCTTGATCCGATTTGCCTGAAGTTCTAATTCTATCTGTTTCTTTTGGGTAATTTCCAGAGTGACACCCACAATCCGATCGGGTCTACCATCTCGATCGAGTTTTACTTCTCCACTGACTAAAAACCAACGGGGTGATGCGTCAAAATCTGCCAATCTAATCTCATGGAAAAAAGAACC